>Ga0226835_1000413_pt1 | contig 51725 bp, 61 predicted proteins | sample LAC_MetaG_1_FD_163627 | JGI IMG/M metagenome (GOLD analysis project Ga0226835, IMG submission 163627) | Anaerobic ammonium oxidizing microbial communities from anammox membrane bioreactor (MBR) in UC Berkley, California, United States -... | ecosystem: Engineered > Bioreactor > Anaerobic >...
GAGTAATGCCATAACAAAGACAAGTACACCGTTAAGGACAATCATGCGCTTTCGTAAGGTTAGCTTTTGAAGATACTTTCGTAGCATATCCTTCTTCCCAGATAATTCATTGCGTTAATTCATCGTCAGCAGTGAGGAGACGGTATCCTTCGCCTATTACAGTTTCGATATACTGTGGGTTATTTCCATCATCCCCCAATTTGCGCCGTAAAGATAAAATATGCACACGGACGGTGTTCGAAAAAGCATTAATCTTCGAACCCCAAACATGCTCTAGCAGCATTTCCGGGCTTACAACTTCTCCGGGATGCCGCATCAGGTATTCAAGAACACCAAATTCTTTTCGAGTCAATTCCAAACGCCGATTAGATTTCCAGACAGCTCGTTCCGCAGGGTCAAGACAAAGTCCCCTAATACTCAACAATGGTTCACGGCAGCGTAAGTCACGCCTCAGCAATGCACGAATCCTGGCAAAAATCTCTGCTAGATGAAAAGGTTTGGTCAGATAGTCATCTCCTCCAGCATCTAACCCCGTAACAGTATCTTCAATTTTGTCCCGGGCAGTAAGGATCAAAATTAATAAAGAGGGGTGATTAATTCGAGTTATGCGGCAAATTTCCAACCCATCCAAGTCAGGCAAATTCAAATCGAGAATCATTAAATCATAATCGTTAATATCTAACATTTCGAGTGCTTGAGTGCCATTCCTTGCAAGATCAACAGAATACCCTTTTTTGTTCAAATTTCGACAGATGCCTATAGCAATATCATGTTCGTCTTCAACAATTAGTATCCTCATGCTTTTATCCTCCGTTTCCAAGAGGAATGAATATCCGATTGCAAATATTTATCACTTTATGATCGATCGAATAAACGAGGTTACCAAATAAGCACGCCTATTTGTTAGTATATAACAAGGAAAGTACTAGCGGTATCAAGGATTTTTTCTCCATTTTTCCGAAGAGGTGGAATTATCTAAAGCGCCCATCCCTGGACAATTCATATTGCAAACAATAGACGTGCCACCAAAGTTGGAATTTTGGTAATGATAGAAGTAATTGCAGGTGGAATAGGCTTTAGATGAGGAAACTCGGTTATCCCATCCAGATGGCATAGTAGGGGCATCAAAGAAAGTAGTATCTGTACACGCACTTCCGGTTACCACCCAGGTATATGAACTCGCGCCATAGTTGGTGTAATCCCAGTCTATACCAATTACTATTTGATCTGCAAGTGTACTCTTGCTTCCCACATTGTTTAGCACATCGTCCGTCAAATCACCAGGACGGATAGATGGATCTAAATTGACACGCCCTTTAGTTGCCGCCTTTATGGATTCGGAGAACGAATTAAAACAAGCCGCTTCGATAATTTTTGACGAATCACTCGATTTAACATTGACAGGTGAAAGTAATGAATAGCAATGCTGTTGCTGTGAATCCTTTATCTCAGGTTGATTCGCGGCAAGTCCAAAAACAAGAAGCAGGCAGCCCAAGATAGATAAGACTGTGTTGCGAGAAATCATAGTATTTCCTCCGTTTTCTTGGAATAGTGTTTGTGGTGTTAAAAAAGACTATTTTTGGGGCTATCAAGCAAATGGATGCTTTTATTGGCAATCAAACCCCATACCCTATCATACAAAAACCAAGGTTAAATCTTTATAAAGTTTTAATTTCTCATTCATTATTACATTGGAAACTTAGTTACTAACCTAAGTTTTGTGCAACCATTTGCCGAATCGTGGAAAACGGCATAAAAAAGCAAGATTTTCAGAACCTTACCAACTGAAACAGAAACCTGTATTCTCGTGACCATCGCCGAAGTCAAAGGAAATGGTCATGAGCACAGAAGAACCGCAAATCCAGCACACACAACATGCCTTTTTGGTCGCCTGGGACTGGTTTGGTGAACATATCGGCTTGATCCAAGCTCTCCAGAAGGTTCAGCTTCATCAAAAACGGTACACGCACACACCGCTGAGGAAAGTGCTGGAGTTTTTGGTGGCCAATTTATCCGGGGCGAAGCACTTGCAGGACATCAGCCAATCGGCGCATCCTTTGGATCTCGATCTGGCGGTAGCGGCAGCCTGGGGACAGGCGAGTTGGGCAGATTATTCAGGGGTAAGCCGCACGCTCAGTGGGCTGAGTTGGGAAGAAGCCCGCGCGATTGTGAAAGTGCTGGAGGAAATCAGTCAGCCGTTTTTGCAGGCGGAGTTGGATCTCCTGCGGAAAGACGGGAAACGCCTGCACTACGATGGCGACTTGACCGGGATCCCGGTCTCGAACACCAGCGAGACCTACCCAAATGCCACCTATGGACATATGGATGATGAAATCCGGCTGGACTACCAGGCGGGGATGGTCAGTTTGGTGAGTGAAAGCTATGGGCGGCTGATAACCACAGCCGCCCATCTGCCCGGCGATACCGTTTCCTGCACCCAAGCCGAAGCGTTAGTGTTGGCCGCTGAAGCCAAAACCGGATTGTGTCCCAAACGGCGCACAGATTTACTGGCCCAGCGGATCCTGGTGTTTGAAAAACAGATCTGTACCACCCAGCAGCGCCAATTGAACCAACAGGCGGCCATGAAAACAGCGGAACAGGATTTGGAGGAAGTCTGCCGGGAAATCCAGGAGCGGCAAAAGGCTGTGACCGAATTGGAACACCAATACCAGGAAAAGCAGCGCAAGGAACGCCCCACCAGCCAGTTAGCCCTGGCCCGGCAACGCTTGGCAGCCATCGAGCGTCGTCAGTGTCATCGCAAGAAAGATTGCCTGGCGGCGCAACGGCGTTTGGACAAGACCCAGGCGCTGTCTACTCAACAGCGCCAGGAATTGGAGCAGATGAAAGACCGGCTTGTCCGTTTCGAGCAGGAAAATGTTGCGAATGCGCAGCCGGTGGAAGCCGATTTTCGCTTGGATGCAGGCTTTGGGACATATGATAACATCGCTCTACTCATTGAAATGGGGTACCAGATTTACACGAAAGCCCATAACCACCATTTGGTGAATGCTTTGCAGAAACGGGTTACTCTGGAAACCAGTTGGGATAGGGTCGGCGCGAACGCGGAGATGGCAGTCTGGCCAACTTGCGGGGAGTGGAAAAAGGCAGTATCGAATAGGGGTTGACCAGCATGGTCTACAATATGCATTATTGACGTACTATTCGACTGCGTCTTTCCGTTGTTTTGCATACGATATTATAGCTGTCCAAACCCATTTTAAGGCCAGCCCTAGAACTTTACAAAAACTTAATCCTCAGTTTGCTATTATAAATATAAGCCATTAGGTGAGTGAGGTTAGCAGGTTCAATATATGGATACAAAATATTCAAATGTAAAAGTAGATCTGTTTAACTTGCTTGTTACCACGCTTCTTGTTACGCAAGTGATTTTGTCCGTTTTTATTGCTTTTAAGTTGACCAATATTGAAAAATCAGGTTTAGTACAATCTAAAGTGGGGTATCAACCTCCAAATTATATACAGCAAGTTTCTGCAGACGATGACCCAATGATAGGTGATAGAAACTCAATTGTAACAATTGTAGAATTCGGGGATTATCAATGTCCATTTTGCCAAGAAAGCCATAAGAATGTAAAGAAAATAATTGAAGAATACAAGGGGAAAATTTCTTTTGTTTTTAGAGATTTTCCGTTAAACAGTCACCCGCTAGCCTTTGATTTAGCAATTGCTGCAAATTGCGCTAATGAGCAAGGAGTGTTCTGGGAAGCTCACGATCTCCTGTATGAAAAGCAGTCGGAAATCAAGGATAGAGATTCAATTATAAGGATATTACAAACCCTTCCTCTAAATTTGGATAAGTTTAAAAGCTGTCTATTGCAGCAGAAGTACAAAGAGGAGGTATGGGAAGATTTGGAAGATGGAAAAGAATACCAAATTAATGGGGTCCCTACTTTTTTTATCAATGGGCATCGAGTCATCGGGGGAACATATGAACAAATAAAGTCGGAAATCGACAAAGAACTTAAGTAATAGGCTTATAAAGGAGGTGAGGAAGTTATACGTACTTTTTGGAATGCTTGATATTCAGTGATTTAGGAAAAGGGAATGACGAAAGGAGTATCCCATGAGATTCATTAAAAATTCTGTGCTGTTTGGGTGCATCTTATTGACCATACTTGGAATTTATATACTTGTACCGGCTTCCCCTGTTAGTGCTCAGGTACACGCGGACGGTACATGTGCAGGTTACATTTACACCACATACTGTTATACGGAATGCGGTGCTAGAACGTTGAACTGTCCTTTCCCAGGAACACAGGAAGGCTACGGTTTTCTTTGTTTGCGGAAGACTCTTTATATCTTCCAAAACGGACAGAGAGTGGTCAGTGACGCTGGAAGTACTTGCGATTACGATGGTCAACCAACTTGTTATAGCACATGCTATTAGAAGTGCTAATCCATTTCCATCATAAGGAGGGTAATACCTACTAAAAAAATGAGTTTTATAACGGGTTAGAACTAGGGCAGCGAAAGTCCAAGTACTGGTAGCTGCCCATTGACCATCATGGGGATCATTAGGAAAAGCTTTATCACACATTATGCAATCATATAAATCAACTATTCAATCCGTTTTGACCTTTGCTATTTTGGCACTAGTCCTAACAGGGATTATCTATCGCTTCACCTGGGTGAATTGGAGCCTGGGTACCAATCTACATCCTGATGAATATGGGCTTACCAACACAATAACTCAACTTCAGTTCCCGAAGAGTGTTTCTGATTATTTTAACACCAGGGTTTCCCCCATTAGCCCTTACAACCACTATGCCACTTCTGGGGAAATAATTTCTAATGGTCCTGATAATCGGATGCGTTGGGGACAATGGCCCATCATCCTGATCCGCGGACTGGCTGAACTTACCGGAAATACGGGATACAACGAACTGCGGATTATGGGTCGGTATATTTCTGCGCTGTTGGATACCCTGACGTTGCTGCTGACCTACTGGATTGGACGAAGGCTTTATAACCACTGGGTCGGTCTACTAGGAGCTGCTTTATCCTCCCTGGCTGTGATGCAAATTCAACAGTCTCATTTCATGACTGTTGATAATTACGCCGTTTTCTTTACAGCTCTGACCATGTTTGCTGCTGTTTGCATCGCACAACAACCTCCTGTCATTCGGCGGCAAAATATTGATCATCGGGCATATAATCGGTATAAAATCCACCCACCAGCGGTAAAATGGTACCTTTTGTTTGGGGTCGGTCTGGGAATGACGTTAGCTTCTAAGATCAATCTACTCCCACTGGCAGGCATGCTGTTCGTGGCCACCATTATCAGCATTGCCGACTTAAAGCTCCGCTATCGAGAAGACTTACAAACAATTTTCCTGATCGCCTGCCTGTTCATGCTTTTAGCAGGAATAGTCACCTTGCTCACGTTCCGGATTACTCAACCAATGAGTTTTCGGGCAATAACAGGAGAAACGTCGTTTTGGACGCTCCATCTTAACCCCGATTGGGTGGAGAGTATGAAGGTGGCTCAGCAGGAGAGTAAGGGTATCGGTGGCGGACCCCCAGCCGAACAATGGGCCGACCGTCCTATCGTCCTTTTTCCATTGATGAATATGATTGTGTGGGGTATGGGCGTTCCATTAGGAACCGCCGGATGGGCGGGATTTGTCTTAGCTGCCTGGCGCAGCTTTAGGGGACATTATAGTTGGCGAGCGCATCTTTTGCCGTTGGTCTGGACGGGGGGCTATTTTTTCTTTATGGCGACCCGCTGGGTAAAATCAATACGATACTTCTTACCTATTTACCCTTTCTTATGTCTTCTTGCTGCTTGGATCTTGATGGAACTGATCACACACCTTCAAAGATCTCCCACGAGCAATTTTTCACAACAAGGACACAAATGGCTTCGAGTGGTGATTCCCGGGCTACTTTCGTTTTTTGTGGTTGGTGGAACTCTGATGTGGTCAACTGCCTTTGTCAATGCTGTGTACCAGATGCCGCATACCAGAATTCAAGCCACAGAATGGATATATGCGAATATACCTGGGCCATTTCATCTGCAGGTGGTAACGAACGGGAATAAAGGTTCTATTCCGGTTGGAGCGCCAGATGGCCTCCACGTTACGCCAGAGGTTCCATTTGTTCAGGCGTTTCAGGCGGTAGAGACGGGGCAACTAATTGGTATTACACTTCCGCATGCTCAGGCGAATGCAAATACGTCGATTTATTTGAAGATCACGATTAGCTCGGACAGTACGGGGAGGGACATCTTGGATCAGACCAGTATTCCTATCCAGCCTGTCTTGAAGGAACGAGGGAGTGAAGTCAAGGGTGTTTTCCAAGGTACGAAACTCGTTGCCGGACAGACTTATTATCTAATCGCAAGTACCGCTTCTGAAGGAAGCGTACAAGTTTATCGAAACACAATTGCAAATGAAGACTGGGATGAAGGATTGCCGGTTCCATTTGCAGGATATGACCCCTTTGGTCAATTGTATCGAGGGGTAACCATGCCCGTCCGCTGGACGGATGACGAAAACAAGTGGCAGAGTTATCTTTCTAATATAGAAATGGTAGACTACATCATTCTACCCAGTCAACGCTCCATCTGGAGCATTTGCCGCTTACCGCAAATGTACCCACTTACGACTGAATATTATCGGGCGCTCTTTGATGGCCGGTTAGGTTTTGAACAAGTGGCATTGTTTCAAGCGCCGTGGAAAATAGGTCCACTACAAATTTCGGATGCGGGCGGTACTGTTGCCTGGAATGAACCACCAAGTTTACCCAGATTCAATTTTAATAGTTTTGCAGCAGAAGAAGCCTTCACCGTATATGACCATCCGCCTGTGTGGATTTTCAAAAAACAACCTGATTTTTCAATCGAAGCTTCCCGAGCTCTCCTAAGCGACATAAATATATCGCAAGCTGTTTTTCAGGCTCCCAGCGATGTACATGTCTCGCCAATCAAATAACGCATGTGATCATAACATTGGCAAAACCAAGGGAAACGAGCAGCTATGATCCAAAGGAAACAGGGACCGTGAAACAGATTGGCGGGAAGTTGTCCATGATCTAAAAGAAGCAGGTGTCCAAATGTGGATGATCCCTCTGGTTGCGCTCGCGTTCCTTACGATGACATATTTTGTGCAGGCAAACCTGGATAACTCAGGGAAACAGAACGTATTGACGCTGCCGATTCTGGAGGCTCTGATCCCGTCCTTAGGCGGTTATGGCTCGTTGATGCTGATGCAAGGCTTGCTGGATACGGAAGGAGGAGAATTAGCCTTTACTTATCCCCGGACACGTCTTTATTGGGGGTTGATCCGACTATCTCGATTTTTTCTGCTATATGCGCTTTTGATCGCGGCTGTCTGCATATCGGCAACCAGCATAATGCGTATTGATTTCACCTCCATCTATATCCTGACTCTGGCGCAGAGTTTCACGGTTATGGCTGTTTCCTTCTTGGGTGTCACCTTCACAAGGAGAGTAAGCATCGGCTTGATTGTTTTGGTTGCCTTTGTTGGAATCCAGATTATGATTGGGCGCGATTGGCAGTTCTTGAATTGGATCTTTGTAATTAATGGAACGGGGCCCTTACCAGGTCAACTAAGTACTATTCTATATAACGCGCTGATTATTGGTGTTTTTGGATGGGGTGTAGGTCAGGTTTGGTTGCGCCCATAATAGGATGGTTGCTCGTCAACTATGCAGACTACTTGAAAACGAATACGATCAATAGCATTAAATCTTGATCCAGCCAGCGTGGGGAAAACTTAACGGAAATTTAACACCCCAATTGCTTTCCCACAGTAACGAGTTCTGCCCAATCGAAGACTGTTCAGATTATGGCAAGCTTCAAAAAGATCATTCAAGATCGAAACATAAAATTGGCTTTACCCGAGTCGTGATGCAACGGTATCAATGCAAAGTCTGTAATGGTAGCTTTACCGAGATACGCGGCCCAAAAATAGTTAATCAGACAACGAAATTATTATTCTGTGTTTGGTTTCCACATTTTCTAGGGCTAGGATAAACGCCCGCCAAGTGCTATAGTAGAACTAGACTACAAAAAAGTTATCCAGTCGCTATTATCGCCTTGTAGTTTCCATTTATCGTCCGAGCGGCTGAATTCGAAAAGGGATCATGTGGTTCCCCTTTCGGATCAGCCGCTTTTGATTCCTGGTTACAGCCAAGGATATATCGCAAAGGATTGCCATTACAGCATGATCAGAACCTACTCGTTTCTTCTTTTTTCGTTGGCATTCGGATCTTCCTTTCTGCTCAAGATAGCCCAATTACCGGCGTCTTTGATTGGATTTACGGCAGCCAGCATTTTTGCCGCAGCGCTCCTAAGCAATCTCACGTTCATTCGCACCACAGGCGCTGGGATCGGCCTGGCGGGACTGCTGCTCGCCTACCAAGCAGCGCCAGTACACAGCCCGGCGCTGATCATCCTCTTCGTCACCCAGGGAATTCTGCTATTGACAGCCATCGCTCTGTTGATCGCTGCTGACGTTTCCACCTCAAAGGAGAAAGCATTGAATGAAGCTTAGTTTTTCGAAGATTCGATCTTCCCACGCCAGTCAGGATCGTTTCACCGTCTTACTGGCCGCATCCCAACCCGATCCCGCTTTATTGAATTGCCTTTCGAGTAGTGGCAATCTTTCTATCAAAGAAGCATTCACCACGCAAGGCGTGCTTCAAAACCTGGATCAGGTCAAACTCGTTATCTTAGGTGACGTACTCCCCATGCCTGGCATCGCTACCGAAATTCTGGCTCGAACGCTCGAAACCAGTGGCGTGGCTGTCGTTTCGCCGGAGGCGTTTCTAGAACAGCCGGAAGAATGGCTGGCGCGCGCACGGCTGGCGAGCGCCCGGCAGGTCAATGTTTTGCCATCACGTCAGATAAATTTCGTCAACTGGTCCGGCGGCGTGGGCAAAACGACGCTGGCGATGGCTGTTTGCAAGCGGTTTGTCAGGCGCACCAGTTTACCCGCCGCGCTCCTGGAACTGAGCATGGGCGGCTGCGCGCTCCACGCCCGCGTTTCCGCGGACGCGCCCGAATTCTTCGCCCTTGCTACCCAGGCTGTGCCGCCATACCGTTGGGATGGGGTCAGACTTTACCCGATGGACGGGCGAACGGCAGAGGTAATGTGGAGCGAAGAGCCGGAGCGCGTTTTGAACGTACTGGCTGAGATCCGCAAGCAAAACACGCTTTTAGTCGTGGATGCGTTCCCTGGTCATCCGGTCTTTGCAGACCTGGCAATGGCCCAGCCTGGACGGTTCAATTTTGTGGTCACCTCGCCGCGCGACGATGCGCTGTTGCAGGCTAGGCGGCTGTATGCGGAGCTTCCAGAGACCAAACATCTCGTTTTGAATATGTCCCGCACGCTGGCGGATCGAACCGGGGTTCAGGCGGACGTCATCTTGCCATTCCGCGAAGGCTGGGCTGCCAATCTCGACGGTCACCTGGCAGATCCGATCCTTGAAATGATTTATCCAGGCTGGAATAGGATGGCGAAATGAACCGGACAGCGCAATTCTTTATCGGGCTGATTTCGCTCGCTCTGGCGGTTGGCGCGGGCCTCTTTGGACGTAATGCCTATCTCAAAGACGTTTCCACTATTCAAATCCCGGTTCCAGCGCACAACATTGCCCCGTACACGCGGTTGACCGCAGATCTCTTTGCGCTGCGCGAAGTACCTCGCGCGCTGGAAAGCCTGGCGTACTACCAACAGATTGCCGAGCTCAACGGCAAAATATCCTCTTCCACGTTGCAAGCGGGACTGCCGGTCCCCCAGAACGACGCCGTGGCACCCGAAAGTTTTCGAATGGCAGACGCTCAATATGAAGTTCTTTCCATCCCGGTCGAACCGGTATCCGCTGTCGGTGGCCAAATCCACATCGGCCAGCGCGTGAACCTGTATACCATGACCGAACCTGATCCCTCGGAACAAACCAACCATACGGAATATTCCTTAGAACGCCAGTCACCTCAGGTGCAACAGATTGCAGCCGCGGTCTTGGTCGTTGACGTGCGCTCATCGCAAGGACTTTCCGCCGATTCGATGGAAGCGCAACAACAGAATGGCTCAATCACGTCGGGCAACCAACAGGTGGAACAAACCCAAATCCTGACCCTGGCGCTCTCACCGGAACAGGTGGAAACGGTCTTGATGGCGGTGGCGACTACCAAAAAGCAAGGAGGTCTGCTGTGGACCACGTTAGCGACGCCTTGATCTCTCGCCCGACACCGCCCAAGATCGAGCCATTGACGGCAACCGACCTGGCGATGATCGACCAGGTGCGCGACGCGCTGGTTTCCCGCGCGATCCAGCCGCCTGGCTGGCGAGACGTTGACCCCGAAAAGCGCCTGCGGTTCTTCGACGAAGTTCGCGGCGTGTTGATCGCGCAGGGTGGTGACCGGTCCAGCGTGAACCGGCGGGCGCAAATCGTAACGGATGCGCTTTCCGGCGTAGGCCTGCTCGATCAACTGCTGCGCGACCCATACGTAGAAGAGATATTCGTCCGCAAGGGCGAAGTTGCGGTTGAGTACGATGGTTCCTTCCATTATCTGGGCAAGCTGGCCGATGACCGCTACTTCGAGGATCTGGCGATCCACGTCGCGGATCAGGGCGGCGCAACCCTGCGCGGCGACCGCCCGGCGGTACTGATCGATCTGCCCAATGGCGAGCGCTTTACGGCAATCGTCCCCCGGCTGTCCAACGAAGGAACGGCTATCAACGTGCGTACCTTTGGCCGTAGGATCAAAACCCTTGAAGAAATGGCATCCGTAGGCACGTTCAAAAAAGGCCGGCGCCCACTAAGCGGCTGCCTGGAAGATGTTCAGGATGCTAAATCACGCACGAGGATCGAGGGCCTTGCGCACGGCCCGGACCGGTTTCTAGCCTGGTTTGTGGCAACGCTTTCTGGCAGTCTCCTGGTTGCTGGCGAGATGGGATCCGGCAAGACGACCCTTCTCAATGCGCTTTCTTCATTCTTGCCAGAGACCGCCCCAGTTGCGGCCCTTGAAACGTTCCGTGAACTGGATCTCCAACATCCCTTCCTCCTTCGCGCCATTGCACCTGCAGAACTACCTGAAGGCACGCCCGGCGTGACCCTCGATTGGGTGTTGAACGTGATCTACACCCGCATGAACCCGGCCGCTGTGCTGGTCGGCGAGGTGGTGGGACCGGAGGCGCTCCAGTTTCTTAAAGCCACCTGCCTGGGCCGCAAAGCCATGACCACCATTCACGGCGGAACGGTCGAGGAAGCGTTGATGCGTCTGGAGCAATTGGCTTTGGCTGCCGCGCCGGAATTGGGGTTGCCCGCCATCCGCTCGATGGTTTCCATGGGCGTTGACGTGATCGCCCTGATGGGACGCACAAACCGCGCCGGGCGAGTCGAGCGTTCACTGCAGGCCATCGCGGTTGTCAATGGCCTGGATGAAAAGGGCGAGTATGACCTCGATTTCCTGTACCGAACGGAACGAGAACGGGCCAACGAAATTTTTGGACAGGCTTTTCAGAACCTTACCGGAGTGAACCGATGAAAAAGATTCTTCGCTGGCTGCTGGCCATGGCGCTTCTCTGTCTAACCCTGACCTGCCTGGCTTTCCTGTTCGTCAACGTCAACCGGGGAATCGTCATCCCGCAGGAAACCCCCACGGCTGTGGAGGAAGCAATTGACGCGCAAGCTCAAGAAGATGCCATTGCCTGGCAGCTCAAGGACGCGCCCTGGAAAGGATTGCGTTTTCTGTCCAAAGAACAGGAATGGCGGTTTTACGGCTGGACAGGCGAAACCCGTCAGATCAAATTCAGCATGCCGTTCGATTTGATCAAGGTCTATTACCTGGAGAAAGATGGCGACCTGGCCTACACCTGGGTTGCCACCGGCGCGGATATTCCAGGACAGGGATACCAGTCTGTTGCTATGAACCCGGTCCAACCCGGGCAGATGGTCGCCGTACGCCTGTTTGGTAAGCACGTCAGCCTGTGGGGTGTGGAGTGGAGTAAATGCGAAAGCGAGCTTTGCAGCGCAGCGAACATGGTGGATACGATGCTGGTGTTGGACGACAAGGGAACTGGCGTGAGCAATGGCTTTATCCGCTATGGCTGGCAGCCGCCTACCTATCCCTTATATGGGTTCCTGCTTTGGTTCATCGAGCCTGTTTTTGAAACCACAGAACAGGTTTCAGCCAACCGATAGAGGTGAACGTGGGATCGAACGCACCGGATACGCATCTATCGAAGAAACACAAATCTCACGAACCGCAGCGTTGCCCCACGTGTGGACGGCGGCAGGTCAATCGTACTCCCCGCTATCGCCCAAGTTCGGACGATTGGGAAGCCGGAGATCTGGAACAACTGATTGAAGCCATGGACATGGGCGAGATTGCGGCATTGCTGGGCATGCCTCGCTACGAGCTGGTAAAACGCTGCCGGTCATTGGGCATACCGGTCGATGGAAATGGGGAGGAGAACGAATGAGTCTCTTTCGCTGGGTACTGGAAGCCAGTTTCCTGTCGCTGATTTTGGGAATATTTCTTTCTTCGCGCGTACTCCTGGAAAACGGTTGCGCCATTTTGACCAGCCTTTGGCGGCGTCTTTACGCGCCCTGGACGGCGCTACGTTTGAGAGACCTGGGAATTCTCCAGGAAGAGAAGCACACGCGAAAGGTCACCTTTGCCTGGCGCAGACTGATCATTCCTGTGGTTGCGGTGTCCATTGCGGTCGCGGTGGGCGATGCTCTGGTTTCACCCCTGGTACTGCTCTCCGGAGCAGCAGCGTTAATGTGGGCGCAATACCAATCCGCGGAGGCGCAACGGGCAAAAGTGAACGAAGACGCCGAACTGGCGGTTCTGCAAATGCGGTCGCTGCTGAACGTCGATCATTCCTTACTGAACAGTCTGAACGCGATTGATCTACCAGATGGCTCCTTGAAAACCGCGATCCAAGAGGTTGCTTCACGGTTGCAAATGCACCAGCCGCCGGAACAGGCGGCGCTGGCGCTCAAGAATCTACCCGGGGCCGTCACCGCCCGGCTGGCCGCCCTGATCGCCAACAGTTCGCGGATTACCGACGAAGTACAGATGGGACTCTTTCAAGCCGTAGAAGTCGAAGCGCACCGGCAAAAGGCCATCCGCTCCAAAACGCGCCAGACGTTGGCGTTGGTTCGTGGAACCATCCGGCTTCTGCAAGGCGTGGCAGCAGCGGCAACCATCTTTGTTCTGCTCACTCCCGACTGGCGTATCTTCTTCTTGCAAGACGTACCGCACCGGGTACTCCTGACCGTGCTGTTGCTGTGCGCGGTGTTTGCCAGTTTGTACTTCGAATTTGAAGTCCACCAGTTGGGCAGAGGAGAAGCTTTCTAATATGGACGCCTATCCGCTTGCCGTTGGCTTCTCGCTGGCAATTGGCATCGGCCTGGTCGCCAATGCAACGTTATCCACACTATTTTCTTTGGGAAGGAGGTGGTTTCTCGTCCTGGGCCGCCGGCGTTATCGCCTGCACGCGCTTGGAATTGAAAACCAGGCAAAAGACGTACATACCGATGATGAAATTCTCGGGTTAAGTGGAATTCCCTGGGTGAATCTCTATGCTGGCGCGGCCGTCACGGGCCTGGCATTGTTCTTCTGGATCGGTCACTACCTGCCCTCAGCGCGGCTGGCGTTTCTTGCAGCGCCGGGTATGGTTTGGCTGTTCAAAGGCTACCTGGTACGCCAGCGCCGGCGCTTTCTCCTGGGGCAAATCCGCCAGTTGTTGATTGACCTTCGCCTGCATATGAGCTTACGCGGCTCGATGCTGTTGGGGTTGGAGAACGTTGTCCAAACCACTCATGAAAATAACCTGGTGTACCGGGTGCTAAAACTGCGCACCTCAGGCGGGCAGGCGAAAAGCGGGCTGGACGTATTACGGCAGGTAGCCGCGGACTTGAAATCGGCGCACCTGGTTCGCATCGTCCAGCGTATTCAAGCTGCGCAGCAGTCAGGCGGTGTGCTGACAATGGATCAGGCGCTGGTTTCATCTATCGATGAGCTAACGGAAGAAATCAACAGCCAGACCGAAGAGCAAATGCAGCGCCTGCCGCTGCGCATTACCTTACTGGCCATGCCCTTCTTGCTTGGCCCCATCGTCATCCTGTTTTTCTACCCGCTCGTCGATCGTATCCTGCAAACCCTATCAGGAACAGGCATCGGCGGCGGCTTCTAATCTATCACGGAGGTTCTTTATGTTGTTTGACCGGAAAGCATCCGAAATTCCGCAGTTTGTTGTGGTCCTGGCCATCGCCATCGTGCTCGGCGCGGCAGCCGTATGGGGCATCCTGACCAACATCGGCTCTCAAGGTGACAGCGTCGCCACCTGGATCGATAGCATCTCGGTCCCCGCCGCCCATCCTTAAGCCAAACTTTTGAAAGACCGGGCTGGCGGTTGATTTCAACCGCCAGCCCATCTGGAGGTGTCATGTTACACGATCGCAGTGGCCAAAGCGTCGTCGAGTACATCGTCATTCTAGCTATTTTCATTAGCCTGGTGGGTGGCGCGCTGTGGCAAATTTTTACAAGCCTTCAAGGTAAGTTTAATGACGTTAACGCAGAGATCGGCTCGTAAGTCACTCCACAGCGGCCAGGCTTCGGTGGAAGCGCTGCTGGTTTTGATGATCCTCGGAATATTGATCTTTGGTGGGATCGAACTGAGCCAGGGCGTAGCCGTCCGGCAGGCGATGGACAGCGGCGCGGGCGCTGCCGCCCGCGTCCTATCTCTCGATCCAGCTCAGTGGAGCTTTGCTTCAATCGTCATCCAACAGTCCGTAGATCAGAACATCATGGGCGCCAGTCCCTCGGTTACAGTCCAGGTGATGGACAGCGCAGGCAACCCGCGCAGCGCGGCCTGGTTATCCGGCAGCCCCTTTGGAACTGCTTTTATCCTGGAAGCCTCCGCGCCTTTTCAAGCCAGTATTCCTTTTCTATCCTCATCCGCAACCACAATCCGGGTTAGGCATTGGGGCATCGTGGAGCGTTACCCGTGATCCGAGATAGAAAAGGACAATCCGCTCTCTGGGGCTTCCTGGCCATGATGATGTTGATTGCCATCGCCTCTGGATTGGTAGACATCTACCGGCTATATGCAGCCCGCAATTGGGCTTATTCGGTTGCGCAGGAAGCGGCAATGGCCGGCGCTTCTCGCGGCCGGGACTGGGGAACCTTAGTGGGTGGAGGCGGCATCAGGTTGAACAGCAGCACGGCGAAGACTGAAGCAGAGCATGTGATCACAGTAGAAATGGCAGCGCGCGGTATCCGTGGATACGTAATGGATGTACAGGTGCTTCCGGATGTGACCGGTGGCAGCATCAGCGGATATCCACCGCGCCCCGTGCGCCTGGGATCCGGGCTGGGCGATTGGAGCAGCTCGGAACCTGCGGTTGGGGTGTACCTGGAGGTGCCGGTGAACTGGCTGATGCTGGACTGGATTCACGCGACAACGAAAACGGTGCGGGTTTTTGCCGCGGCCGGCGTCGCGCAATGAGGTGTAGATTGAAAACAGGCCAAAAACAGTATCGAACCTGGATTTGGGGAGTGGGAGCTGTAATTTTATTGACAGCACTGATCCTTTCCACTCAACTGGCATCCGCCAGTATTTTTCCTCAGTACTTGAAGAACGGGCGGACGTTCGATCAGGAGACGAACTATATCCAGTGGAATGGCTCGGTTGGATACATCTCTCTATTCCATCGTGACAACACTTCACTGCCACCCAATGAGGGCGGTGCAAGTTGCAACAATGGCTGTACCGAGCAGGTCACCCGCATTCAAAGCGGCAGTTCCATCTCCGGGAATTTCACCTACCTGCAAAGCTTCAATGTCCAGGTCGCCTATAGTGGCGATTCGAATGTGGGCACAGCGATCGTAAAAGCCTGCGGCCAGACCATCCGGACCGAAAACCTGTATATTGCCAACCAGGGAACGCCAGGATTCAACAACCTACCCAGCCCAGCGTGGAGTGTACCCACAGCCGGCGACTGCACCTGGTCGATCACAGCCAGCGGCGGGTATGTTGATTTTCGCGCCGTGACCACCGTCTACCGGACAACACCAGCGCCAACCGTCGATCTAAAAGTAAACGGCAGCAATGGGCCGTTGAATGTAGGCGCGCCAGGAAGTTACACGCTGAGCTGGACAAGCACCAATGCTGCCTCCTGCTCCGCTACGGGCAGTTGGAGCGGTGCGCAGGCGACCAACAGTTCACAGGCGTACAGCAATGTCGCTGCGGGAGCTTATACCTACAGTATCACCTGCACCAACCCAGCCGGCAATGCGACTGACAGTGTCACGGTCAATGTTCTCTCCGCGCCAACCGTTTCGGTCAGCGCGCCGGCAGCCGCCACAGCTCCAGCCAGCTATACCGCCACCTGGACCAGTTCGAATGCTACCTCTTGCACCGGGTCGAACCGCTTTAATGGGCTGACCGGGTTGACCGGATCAAAAGCGGAAACGAATTTACCGGTCGGAAGCTACGATTACACGGTCACCTGCACCAATGCGGTTGGCGCAACCGCTTCCGATACGAAACGAACGGTGGTTTATGCGGCGCCATCCGTGGATTTGAAAGTGGATGGATCGGATGGGCCGACCCTGACCCGCACCGGTCCGGCTTCCTACAGTGCTATCTGGACCAGCACGAACGCTACGTTATGTACGGGCTCCTCCCGGCTGGCCGGTTACTCTGGCCTTTCAGGCTCTCGTGCCGAAACCAATATCCCGGCCGGCACTACCTACGATTACACCGTTACCTGCCAGAACGCGGCCGGAACGACCGCCAGTGAGACTGTCCGCATGATTGTGGTGGCTGCGCCAACTGTAGACGTGCGGGTAAATGGGTCGAATGGCCCGCTGACATTTACCGAGCCGGCCAGTTATACCGTTACGTGGAGCAGCACGAACGCAACCACCTGCTCCGCTTTGAATAACCTGAGCGGCCCGATTGGAACCAACGGTTCGACCGCTTTCAGTAACGTCGTGCAAGCGGTCTACCGCTACACGGTCCATTGTGCCAACGCCGCCGGGACAACCGCCAGTGATACAGTCGTGGTGACGGTCAATCCGCCACCACCCACCGTGGACTTAACAATCAATGGCGGCAACGGGCCAGTGACGCAGGTTGCGCCGGGCGGTTACACCCTCTCCTGGACGAGCACCTCGGCGGCTTCCTGCACCGCTTCCAGTTCAGATACCCTCTGGACAGGAACCGTCAACGGATCAGGATCTGTAACGATTTCTGGAGCAGCGATCGGCACGCATACCTATACCTTTACCTGCACCAATGTCTCAGGAACAGCCAGTGATACGGTCACGGCGTATATCGTTGCGCCCCTTTCGGGGACGGTTACCGTCACCTATTCCCGGCTGCTGCTCTACGCGCCAAACCTGGGACAGCCGGCCCAAACCCTGATCGGTTTGGTTACCGGCGGAGAACCGCCGTATACCGTCAGCGTGCAGGTACGCGCCCCATCCGGCACGGTGAGCACTTATTCCAGAAGCGGGAGCAGTTGGCAGTTGACGCCTGGCACAACCGGTGACCCAAACTTCGGCACCACCTCGGAAGGCACCTGGACCGCCTGGGCTAACCTCACCGATTCGGCCGGGCGTACCTTTCGCACGCTCAGTGTTACCTGGGATGTCTCCTGGCATCCCGTTCATGGCAGGCCATAATGCATCGTTATCTCCTAATTTCGCTGTTCCTGTTGTTACTTCTTTCTGCTGCCGCGCCTGCACCGCAAACACCACAGTCGGTGTGCAGCCAGGCATACGGCGCTGCTCCCGCTGATCCGCTGACTGGGTGGTTACAAGGGAACGTACCCGTGGAAACGCTGACCACCCGCAATGCCTACGAACTCCTGGCCGGGCAGTTACTGCGCTCTGGCATCGTTGACGGCGCTCAATGCCCATCCTATGGCCTGAACGCGGACGGCTCGCCCAATGCTTGCGGGCTGCAGGTCGCCAATGCGGAAGTGCAGCGCTGGCAAAACCGTTATGATCCGGCGATTGCCGCTACTGCTGCTGCCCAAAACCTGCCTGCCAAAGTGATCAAAGCCTTGGTTGCGGTCGAATCCCAGTTCTGGCCCGCCGCCAATTGGGAGAAGGGCGAAATTGGCCTGGGGCAAATGACCGAACCCGGTGCCGATATGCTGTTGGCCTGGCGGCCGGCGTTTTTCCAGACCACCTGCAAAGGAACTCTCGACGAACAAGCCTGTGCCAAAGGATACACCAACCTGGATCTCGCCTCCCAGCGGATGCTGCGCGGAATGGTGCTGAAAAGCATGGACGCTACCTGCCCAAACTGCAAAGACGGCATCGACCCTGAGAAAGGCAATCAGGCCGTCAGTGTGCTCGGCGAAGCGCTGACCGCCAGCTGCCAGCAGTCAAACCGGACCTTCTGGATGGCGACCGGGAAACGGCCGGCGGCGCTGCTAAGTTACGAAGACTTCTGGCGGCTGACCCTGGCGAACTACCACATCGGGGCAGGCTGCGTTTACCAGGCGCTGCGGTATACGGGCAATCCCAGCAGTTGGAATGCGATTGCAATCAACTTCCCGGCCGGCTGTCGAAGTGGGGCGGAATACATCCGGCGGATCGAAGAACAACTCATTCCTTGAGGATTGGTATGGATTGGATTATTTTTGGTATCTTAATTGCCTGGCTGGCGGTCGTTTCCTGGTTCGATCTGCGCAAAGGTGAAATCCCGCACAGCGCCTGGGTTGTCATCCCGCTGGTGTTTGCCGGCGTCTATCGTGTCTGGCAGGGCAGCTGGCAGCTAGCGGCTCTGGCTGGATTGGTCGCAGTCATCAGCGAGCGTGAACGCATTTCGGAGCTGCTTCATTTTCCAGAGATCGGGCGGGTATTGACCTGGCTGCCGCTTCTGCTTTTGGCGCTGTACTGGAATATCCAGAGCAATCCTATTACCGCGCTGTCGATCGTTGGTTTTTGGGTGGCGTGGGAATTAGGCTGGTGGGGCGGTGCAGATGCGGTTAGTGCGATTGCACTCAGTCTGGTCTGGCCTGGAACGCAGTTTTTCCTGGCTTTTTTCGGATGTCACGCGGTTGTCGCCTTTGGGTTAATGGCCTTTACTTATAAAACAGAGCGTAAATTCAAGCTGCACCGGCTGCCTGGACTGCCGATCATGCTTCTAGCGGTTATCTGCTCACAAATATTACAAAGCCTTATGGCTTGATATCCCATCTGCGCTCGTTAAAACTTCAAAAGTGTAAACACAGCTAATCCTTATTTACACTTGATGTGTCAACTGTAAATAAGAATAAGCATTCCCTACGCTACTTTTCCAGAATATCCGACAAATCTTCCGCATGAACGTTTGTGCTACAATAAGTCCATGCTCATGCACAAAATTGTTCCCGAACAAAAGATGGCTCGCTTCTATGAGGTTCACGTGCAGTCCACATTATTGGACAGTCATGCTGTCGTTTGTACCTGGGGAAGTATTAAAAATGGCGCCCACCGTGTACGGATGATTAGAACACAGACGAAAGAAGAAGCAGAGAAGATTGTGGAACGGATCATCCGGCAGAAGACAAAAAAAGGCTATAGAACACCTTCAGCTGATTAAGATCAGCTATCCAACGCACTGACAGCCTTCTCCAAATCCCGCATGCCCGGCGTCGTGTAAACCAGAGTCGTGTCTAAGCTCGAATGCCCCAATAACATCGCCACCTTCTCAAGGCTGACTCCGGCGTTGACCAGGTTTTTTGCGAAGGTGTGCCTGGCTACGTGTGGGGTTAAGTTTTCGACGTGCGCAGATTCGCCAATATTCTCTAAAATCGACTGGATCGCCCGGGTTGTTGCCGGACCTCGCTGGGTTATAAAAATTCGATTGGAATGACAAGCCGGACGAACCGCATACCATGCTAGAATTGCTTTCCGACAAGCCTCATTGAGCGGTATCACCCTCTCTTTTGTTCCCTTGCCTGCCCTTACTCGCAGTTCGCCCTTGCGTTCGGACATCGAAACATCTTCAATCTCTAGAGCTACCAATTCGCTCACACGTAAGCCTGTATTTAGGAAAACCGCCAGGATGCAATGGTCACGAATCGCCTGACGTTTCGCTGGATCTGTTTTGGCTGCTTGCACCCTACGTTCACCTTCTCGCAAAACGGCTGCCTGTTCCTTGCGGTCGAGCCATTTGGGGGCGTGTTTTTGCTGCGCGATCCCTTTAATTCCTTCAACAGGATTATACGTAGCGCCACCGGCAGTTTTTGCATAAGCAGCATAGGCTCGTAATGCAGCCAGATGACGATTGATCGTGGTTGCTTTTGCCTTCTGAACATTGAGTAAAAACTGTTTGTATTCCCGCACATCCGTTGGAGTGAGGTTGATCGAGCTGAGAACCTCACCATTCGTTTGCTCAAACCAGCGCGAAAAAAGGATCATATCGGCGAGATAACCAGATATCGTTCTTTCTGATTTCCCAGCATCTTTCAGAAACTGTTTGAACGCATCAAAGTTGATCTGCATAACTTCCTCTCGAAGAAATCTCCAAATACTTTTCCGACCAATTTTCATCTTACAATTTGAAGTATGCCTATCCTAGCCAGCCTCATAAACGCGCTACACCTTTTAAGAAAGAATCGCCCCTTGAAATTAGCATAAAGCAGTTTATACTAAATTAGAATATGCAAAAACCAGGATAACATGATGCCAACTCCCTTCGTCGCAAGATCCAGAGAACTTAGCGAGCTCAAACGGCGCTATCATAACCAAAAAGCAGAATTTATGATTCTCTACGGCCGCCGTCGAGTAGGGAAAACACGCCTGATCACCCATTGGATGGAAACCGAAAAACCACGGGCTTTCTTTTGGATCGCGGACCCAACGTCGTCGGTGGATCAATTACGCTCTTTTTCTCAGGCCGTTTTCCGCTTTGAGTCCCAATCACAGCCACCTGCCGATATGTCCTACGGCGATTGGCGTACGGCGTTTGAAGCGCTCGCTCGTCTGGCGGAAAAAGAACGGCTGGCTGTCATCATTGATGAATTTACCTACTTGCTGGAAGCAGAGCCAGCCGTTTCCGCCTACTTGCAGCACGCCTGGGATCATACACTCGGAAAATCCAACCTATTTTTGATCATCTCCGGCTCGCATATGGGCATGATGTACCGCCAGGTGCTTTCCTACCAGGCACCGCTGTATGGTCGGTCTACAGCGAATTTATTTTTACAGCCACTGCCTTTTGGCGTGACCCACTCCTTTTATCCAAACTATTCAGCCGATGAGCGTGTAGCGGTGTATGCCATGCTGGGCGGTGTTCCAGCATATTGGGAGCGGTTTGCGCCCGAACGGAACCTGACCCAAAATATTCGCAGTGAGTTTCTCAATTACAGCGCCTCTCTGCACGATGAGCCCCGGCTGCTGCTGGCGGATTTCCTACGTGATCCGCACAACTATATATCGATTTTACGGGCCATCGCCAACGGAGCGAGAACGCCGAAGGAAATTGCCGGTTTTTCGGGACTGGAGGAAAAGCACGTCCCCCAGTACCTGAGCGTGCTCACGGAAACCGGTTTCGTGGCCCGCCGGGTTCCGGTAACTCAGCAGCCCAGCTCTCGCATGGGCCGGCACTTTATTACCGATCCATTCTTGCGTTTCTATTACCGTTTTCTCGCCAGGCGACAGTCGCAACTGGCGCTCGGTGTAGAGGAACAGGCGCTCGAGGAAATCAAGCGCCATTTACTGGATTTTATTGGCACGTATACGTGGGAAGAGTTATGTCAGGAATGGCTGCTGCGTACGACGGGACGCAACCGTTTGCCCTTCCTGCCCGATCAGGTCGGTGGCGCATGGACTCGAAACGCTCAGGTGGACGTGGTAGGCATTAATTCCATGGAGAAAACGCTCATCCTAGGCGAATGCAAGTGGAGCCCGAAAGCGATGGACCGGAATGTTTTGGAAGGCCTGGTTCAGAAGACAGCCGAATTTGTTCCCTCTGAAGGGCGCTGGCGCGTCCATTATCTCGGGTTCGCGCGTGGAGGGTGGTCGCGCGAGGCACAGTCCTTTTCAAAGACCTTTGGTAAAACGAATGCTCAAGGGGAAAACTGGAGCGCAGCCGGTTTGTCTTTGCTTGACTTATCCCAGGTTGACCAGGATTTGCGGGAATGGAGTGATCGCAAAGACAACGATGTGGAGATCGAGTTCTGAAGCCAGGAATTGTATGATCAGTTTTTAAGCGGATAAATGACAGAAAAAGGCGGTTTATACGACGATTTCGACCATATCTTATCATACAAGGCTATTTGGGCGATAAGATGATCGCCTGTTGACTGCGTCCGCTCCAGCAAGAACCAGGGCTACGCTGCTTTGGGCGATTGGATCATCGCTTATGCCAGTGTGCTTGCACATCATTCTTTTCTGTCAGCGTGCAGCAAGCCGCGCTGGTAGGCGGCATTCACCGCAGCGGCGCGGTCTGCAACACCCAACTTTTCGTAAATGTGCAGCAGGTGGGTTTTCACGGTCGCCTCGCTGATGAACAGGCTGCGCGCGATCTCGCGGTTAGTGGCGCCGTTTGCCACCAGGCGTAAGATTTCCATCTCACGATGGCTCAACGCCTCGCGCTGCGGGCTGCGTACCTGGTGAACAAGTTTCCCGGCCACCGAGGACGACAGCACCGTTTTGCCCTCCGCCACGGCGCGGACCGCCCGCATCAGCTCGTCACGCGGCGCATCTTTGAGCAGGTAGCCGGTCGCCCCGGCTTCGATGGCCGGCAGCACGTCGTTTTCCTGGTCGTAGGTGGTCAGCACCAGAACGCGCGGCGGGGCATCGAACTTCATCAATTCGCGGATCGCGCTGACCCCATCCATTCCCGGCATGTGCAGGTCCATCAAGATCACATCCGGGCGCAGGCGCTCGGCCAATGCCACCGCCGCCGCGCCGTCGGCGGCCTCGCCGACCACCGCATAATTGGCATCGCCGGAGAACATGCCGCGCAGCCCATCGCGCACCACCGGGTGATCGTCGACAATCAACAGCCGGATCGGGTTCATGCGTCTGCTTGCTCCTGTTGGGTATAGCTGACCGGAACACGGACGGAGATGGCCGTGCCGTATCCGGGTTCGGACTCAACGTCCAGCGTGCCACCCACCTGGGCCATGCGCTGGCGCATCGACTCAAACCCAAAGCCCCCGCGAGCGTCGTCCGCGGTTTCCCCTACCGCAAAGCCTTCGCCGTCGTCGCGGATATCCAGCGCAACCACGTCGCCCATGTACGAAAGGGTGATATCCACGCGCGTTGCGCGGGCGTGTTTGGCGATATTCGCCAGCGCCTCCTGCGCCACGCGCAGCAGCGCCACGTCCGCGTCGGCGCTGAGCGCAACAGGTTCTCCGGTGGTGACCATGCGGACCTGCACAGCCTGTACCTGCGACCAGCGGCGGGCTGTATCCGCAAGCGCATCCGGCAGTCGAGTTCCTTCCAGCGGCGCGGGGCGCAGGGCATGTACTGAGCGGCGCGCCTCGTTCAAGCTCTCGCGCGCCAGGGCCAGGGCGTTCTCCACGTGCTGCTGCCAGCGCTCCGGGTCATCTTTGGCCTGCTGGACGGCCCCCAGCTGGGTGATAATGCCGGTGAGGCCCTGCGCCAGTGTGTCGTGGATCTCGCGCGCCAGGCGCTGGCGCTCCTCCAAAATGCCCGCCTCGCGCGCCTGGGTCAGCAGTTGGGCTTGCAGACCGGCGTTTTCTGCCTGCGCCGCCTCCAACCGCTCTACCGCCTGCCGGCGCTGTTCGCTCAAACTGCCCAGACGGTCGGCCAGCAGGTTGCCAAAGCCAATCGCCAGGGTTTGGAAGACGATTAGCGAGCCAAAGAAGAACCAGGAGGAGCGTTCTGGCCAGGGAAAGCCGGTAATCAGGGTGTTCATCAGGGTGGAGGTCAGCCCGACGCCCAGGAACACCAGCGGCCAGGGGCGCAGGTCCGAGGCGTGGAAAAAGCCGGTCACCGCGAACAGGAAGAAGATCGGCTGGCGCGCCATCAGCGCCGCCGAAAGCGCCAGGAACCCGCCGTAATAGATCAGCATCCGCAGCGGGTGCCCACGGCGGTTGGCGGGTCCGCGCGTGTAGAGCAAAAAGACCCAGCCAGCCGCCAGCGTGGCCAGCAGAGTCGTCTCGATCCGCAGCCGCCCATCCTGGCCTGGCTGGAGCCAGGCCAGGACCAGGGCAGCGGCGAGGGTGAGGTAAGGCAGACTGTTGCCAATGCGGCGGCCCCACTGCTCCCACGTCATCTCGTGCGTGGTGTTTTCCCCTTCTTGTTCCACCCGGTCGGTTTGTTTTTCCATCTCCGTTCGATTCTACCCGATTGCCAATCCTTGTTGTTATACAGCGGTACACTATTCCCAGCGGAAGGACCGGGCGGCCACGACGGTGGAGAGAACAGCGATTACCGCCAGAGAGGCCAACTGAAGCGGAGCGGGCGGCGCGCCCATCCAGGCATCCAGCAGCGGCTGCACGCCGGGGGGCGCGAACTTGCCAATCTCAACCAGAAAGTCCGGCAGGAAGAAGCGCGGCAGGTACGCCCCGCCCAGGAACATCACCGCGAAGTACAGCGGCATGGCAATGGCGGAAGCGGCCCGGTTGGTGGGGGCCGCCGCGGCGATCATCGCTCCTAACGCCATCACCGACGACAATCCCAGCGCGAAGGCCAGCAGAAAGCCGGGCAGGTTGCGCGGCAGCGGCACGCCAAAGGCCAGGCGGCCCACGGCGATCAGCAGCGCCACCGCCGCGACCACCATCACCAGGTGGATCACCAACTGGGCGGCCAGCAGCAGGGCCGGGTTTGCCGGGGTGGTAGAAAGCCGCCGCAGCACGCCCTTCTCGCGCAGGTTCGTCAGCCGCAGGGGCAGGGTGTTGACGCCCAGCGTCGCCAGGGTAATGACCATCAGCGACGGCAGGAAGATGTCAATGAAGCGCTGCCCGCCAAACGCCTCCTGTGGGGTTTGCAGGCTGGGGATCAGTCCAAGGATGAGCAGTACCACGGTCGGCAGCAGCAGGGCGATCCCCCAACCCGCCGGCTCGCGGAAGAAAAGTTTGGTTTCCACCAGTAGCGTCTTTTTCAAGGTGTTCATCGTATACCTCCAATGCAGACAAAGGAAATGCCGCCTGACAGAGCTCCCAGCCGCTGTCAGGCGGCAGGCGGGTTATTGCTGGGTAGGCGGTTCAGAAGTCGCCCATGCAGTAACAGCACGGATACGCAGGGCAACCATCACCATCCATCCCGAGATCGCCAGGACCAGCAACCGCTGAAGCAGCCCAACTAGCGGGCCTTCAGCCTGCGCGAAGAACAGCGCCAAGGTGCTGGCGGCAAAGAGCACGGAAGGGCGCAGAAGGGAGCGGAACTGCGCGATACTGCCAAAGGTGCGCGACAGGATAAACATCGCTACGATCATGCAGATGAAATTCACCATTGCCAGGATCACGTGGATTATGCCGGTTGGCGACTGCGCGAACACCTGCGCGGGCATATCGATTCGGTCGGTGGGAAAGATCGCCACCAGGATGGCCCCGGCTCCGTACACACCCACCAGCAGGGTACCGATCCTGGCCCCGGGCGCCCCGCCGGTGAGCTTGTGGAGGGTGTACGCCAACCCAAGCGTGGTCAACCCCACAAATAAAAAGGCGAGCGTCTGTAGATACCCGAACCGACCCAACACCAGCTCGCTGATATTGTCGCTGATCAGGCGGTACTCGGAAACGGCGGGCAACAGCCACGCGACTGCGGCCATCAGGGCCTGCCCGGCAACCGTCAGCCAGGCGAGGCGCGCGAACCGCCGCGCCATAGCGGCAGAAGAAATTTGCCGCCGCGCGTCCAGCAGAGGCGGCTGATCCTGCGGATAGGGCCTATCCATCGGATGCGGAGCGTTGCTAACTTGATCTGTTTTTGCCATTGGAGTCTCCTTTTAAATTAGTGGTTCTTTCCCGCCAGCGCCAGAAAGGCGTCGTCCAGACTGGCTTGCTCGACCTGGAGATCGTGAGCGATAATCTGGCTGCGGGCCAGGGTCGTGGTGACGGCAATCACCAGGTTCCCCGTTCCCGAGACTGTGACGGTCTCGCCGGCGCGGGTCACGCGCCGCACTTCCGGCAGATCGGCGAACAGACGATCGTCCAGCGGAACGGATGGACGGAAGCGCACGCGCTGCTCGCAGCCGGCCCGCGCCACGATCCCCGCCGGGGTATCGAGGGCCACAATGCGCCCGCCGTCGATCACCGCCAGGCGGCTGCACAGGCGCTCGGCCTCTTCCATAAAGTGGCTGACCAGCAGGACCGTCACGCCGCGCTCACGCACGTTCTCGATGTACTGCCAGATATTGCGGCGCGCCTCCGGGTCCAACCCGGTGGTCAGCTCATCGAGAATGAGAATGTCGGGCCTGCCGACCAGCGCCAGGGCAATCGAAAGGCGCTGCTTCTGCCCGCCGGAGAGCCGCTCGAAGGTTTCGTTGCGCTTTTCTTCCAGCCCCAGGGCGGTGAGAATGCCCTCCCAGTTCTCAGGGTTTTCGTAGAATGTGCTGAACCAGTCCAACGCTTCCCAGACTTTGATCTTGTCTGGAAGCTGGCTGGCTTGCAGTTGGATGCCCAGCCGCTTGTGCAGCGCGGCTCGATCCTGCTGCGGATCCAGCCCCAGCACGCGGATCAAGCCGGAGTCGGCGCGGCGCAGCCCGGCGATGGATTCCACCAGGGTGGTTTTGCCCGCGCCGTTCGGGCCGATCAGGCCAAAGATTTCGCCGCGCTCGACGGATAGGCTCACATCGCGCAGCACGGCGCGGGCGCCGTAGCGTTTTTTCAAGTTTTGCACTTCGATCACGTTCATCACTACCTCCTGTTTCATGATGACAGTGTAGGCGATGCGCTTCGCGCTGCCTATCGTCGAACAGGCTGTATCACCACGCCAATCGAATGAAATCCGGCATCCACCAATCGGTGGATGCCGGGAAAATGCCGGGTTTGCGCCACGCTTACCCAGTCTGGGAGCGTTTCTATCTAGCAGAGCATTCTGGTCATGCGCCGGTCACCTCGGATTGGTCAGTCTCTGTGGGCTGTTCGTGGCGCTCGATCTGGTAAGACAAAAAGACGACCCCGTTGGCGAGAATCTGCGAGTCTGCCAGCTGCATGGAGAAAGGCCGACCGCCCTCGACAAACAGGCGCACGCCTGTGCCCAGGACAAGCGGGTGCACCAGAAGCTGAACCTCATCCACCAGGCCCGCATCCAGTAGCGAATGAACCAGCGTCGCGCTGCCGATGATGCCGATCGCGCCGCCGGGCTGCTGCTTCAGCTTGCGGATTTCCTCGATGATGTTGGATTGGATCAGCGTCGAGTTATTCCAATCGCCTTTTTGCAGCGTGGTTGAAACGACGTACTTGGGCATCCGGTTGTACTTGTCGGCCACCCCGAATTCGTTGTTGGTCTGGGTCGGCCAGAAGCCGGCGAAGACCTCATACGTCACCCTGCCCAGCAGCAAAGCTTCGATGGCGTTGGTCTGGCGTTCAGTGATCGCGCCTATTTCCCCGGTCTGAAATGGAAACTGCCACGTCTCAGGCGCTTCCATCACCCCATCCGCCGATACGAATTCCGACACAACGATCTTTCTCATCGGGTTTGCTCCTTTCCCAACATTTCCTAAGTGCATTCCCACCTGGGTGGATCAGCCGGATCCGGCTGCCTGCTACGCCAGGATGGAAACGGTTTCCAGCGCCCGCTCTCCCAACACAGGATCGCCGGTGATGTGGGCCTTCCCGCGCGCTTGCGCGGGCGTGATCCCCCTGGTGAACAGCCGCCAGGCGGTATCTTCGGGCAGTTCGACCACCGCTTGCGGCGCATCCGCCGCGCCCTGGTAGATCTGCCACTGCTCCGCTTCGCGCACGACCGTCCACGCGCCGCCCGCCGGTCCGGTGATGTTCAACGTGACGGCGGTTTCCATCGGCGCACCGACTGCCTGGAACGTTACCGGTAGCGCGTGCATAAACGCAGCCAGCACCGGGGCAAGGAACTCTGGCCCCGCGGCACCCGGTTTTCCAACCGCATCCCGGATGTGCTGCTGGTGATGCCAGCGCTCGGTGAACTCGCGGGCCACGTCCAGCCATACCGGCGCGGGGTCTGGCCCAGCCCAGTTGACCGGGCCGCCGGTGGCAAAGGGATCCACCTGGCGGAAGTGCTCGTTGGCTTGGTCGCCGGTGCTGCGCAGCAGATCGCAAATCACCCGGGGACTCATCCGCCGCGTCGCTTCCACCCACACCGCGTTGCGCTGGTTAATCAGGGCGATCAGGTCGTCCCAGGTGTGGAGCGGCGCGAAGGTCTCTGACAAGCGGTCGCGCTTGCCCGAAAGGATGTTGATCTCGTCCCCCAGCAGGTGCTGGGCCAGGTCTTTCACCGTCCACGCGCCGCCGTGCACCGGGCGCTGCCATTCTTCTGGTGTCAGGGAGCGCAGCAGGTCGAGTAGTTCGTCCAACAGCGCCGGAAATCGGTCGGATACCAGAATGGGTTGTGGGTCACGAAGCATAGGGTGTGCCTCCGCAAAGCCAGGCGGCGATTATTTGACCGGCTGGAAGACCAGCGCCAGGGACCCGAAGCTGAGCAGTTTGCTTTCAACCAGCCGCAGCTTGGTTGGCGGAGTCCCCTCCGGGAAGAACCGCCTTCCGCTCCCCATGAGATAGGGTTGGACCAGGAAGCGGTACTCATCGATCAGGCCCGTTCCCATCAGCGATTGCACCAGGGTTGCGCTGCCGTCGATGATTATATCTTTGCCCGGCTGCTGCTTTAGTTTGGCGATTTCTTCCACTACATTTCCAGAAATGATGGTGGATTCTTTCCAGGGAGCTTCCTTGAGCGTGGTCGAGACCACGTATTTGTGCATCCGGTTGAGGAGCGGCCCCGGCCCATCGCCGGTAGTCTGGGTGGACCAGCCCGGCCATAGCATTTCATAGGTGACCCGCCCCAGGAGGTACGCGTCGCCGTTCGCGTACTCCTCCGTAATGTAGCGCATTCGCTCGGGACTGTTTGTGTTTTGCCACCAGGCATCCATCGTATCCGCGTCAAAGACCCCATCCAGGGTCGTCCACGCCTTCACCCAAAGCTTTCTCACGTGCGGTCTCCTTTTCAGCAGCACTTATATTCCCCGTGATCGTATTCCAACAGTATAGGAGATTCGCACCTCGCTGCCTATCGTCGATTCGGATAGACCTGCGCATCGATTGGACGATCCCAGACATCCACCATTTGGTTGATGGTCAACTGCTGCGCAGCGCTTCCTTAGAAAATGAACGAACGTGGGACCCGATCCAGGCCGAACTTGTTATCCGCTGCTGCAAATCCTATCGATACATGGCTTCCATTTTATCGAGGCACTGCTCTAACCCTGCTTTCGAGAGATCGTGGGCCTGCTGGGTGGTGTAGCCGTATTCGGTGACCGTCATCAACGTCCGGTTGTCTTCGATCCGGGTAAAGGTGATCCTGTGCAGCACGCCGTTCGGGATGCCCGGTTCCATACCCAGGTGAGCCGGATCGAGTGGATTCTTGTGCGGGTCGGAAAAGTGAAGGATAAACTCGATCTCCTGATCGGGTACGATCTTGTGATAGGTCCAGGTGGTATACATATCTTGCCCACCATATGCGGCTGGAGCGCGCATGTACACCAGTGACGTGCCGCCCTCGCGGAAATCCATCTCCGCGCTGGGCGCAGTAAAGCCGGTCGGCCCCCACCACTGCTTCACAAATTCCGGTTCTGACCAGGCTTTCCAAACCTGCTCAACGGGCGCATGCAACACCCGCGTTACCGCAACGTTCAGGGTTTGCCCATTTGGGATCGTGTTCTCTGCCATCATCTTCCATCCTTTCCATTCCCCAACGTACAGAACAACTTCGTCTTACTTTACCACCCGGTAACGAATGTGCGTGACCAGCGGCGCCGCAATCACCCGCTCGATTTCCAACGTTACCGGCGTGGAAAGCTGCTCGAACAGGCGCACGCCCGCGCCCATCAGCAGTGGGACCAGGTCAATATCGATCACGTCCATCAACCCGGCCTCCAGCGCCTGGCGAACAATCTGGGTGCCGCCAACGTTAACCTGCTGATCCCCGGCGGCCTGGCAGGCCTGTGAAATGGCCTGTTCCACCCCATCGGTAACAAAAGTGAACGGAGAGCCTGTCTCGGCCCATTGCTGCGGTACATTGTGGGTGACGATAAATGTTGGAACGTCGAACGGCGGCCTACCGCCCCATGCCTTCGAGACGTCGAAGTCACGCCGTCCCGTCACCATTGCACCGTAGTGTTCGAACATCTCGCGCACCGTCGGCGTGCTGGCCGGGGATGTCTTGAACACCATATTCTGCCCTGGGACAGGAATTTCTACCGCACCCGTGAAGTACCACTGTAGGAGGTCTCGCACGCCATCATCTGGCCCGGCTACATAGCCATCCAACGACATTGTGAAGCGTGATACAACAGTTGCCATCGAATACTCCTCCGCATTATTTGGCATGTCTGCCCGCACCGTAACCCGGCAGACGTTGGATCATTCGAACGATCATAGCTCGCAAGTGGCCAATTGTCTTGTAAAAAATGGCGGATCGTCCATGAAACGTGGCAGCCCATTTCAGGATGACTGGCACAGCGGCCCGACGATCTGATTTGGCGTGCGGCCTACAAAGCGCTTCAACGAGTGAATCAGGTGCGACTGGTCAAAGTAACCCAACTGTTCTACCACATCGAGAACTGCGGAACCCTGCGCTAACAGAGTCGCAGCCTGGTTGGCGCGCATATGCTGGCGAATATGGACCTGGCTTAAACCGGTGGAGCGAAGAAAACGTTCACGCATCGTCCGCGGTGACAATTGCTGCGGCTCGCGGTTGATCACGGCGTTTACTAACGGGTCACGTAGTAGCACTTCTTCTCTGACCAGCCGCTGGACAAAGTCCTCAGTGGTATCGGCATTGGGCAAGGGCCAGGCACACCCCTGTAACCAAAAGGATTGGCTCCCAGTTGTTGGAAGGGGCGTTTCGCGATCCAGAATGCCCTTGAATGGCAGGTTCGGCATAAAGACGCCGAGCTTAAACTTGATCCATAGAAATTCGGCCCCGGCAGCAAACGTCGCAACGCCTGAGGTGCGAAGGGGGCCGACCATCAGCGGCGTTACGGTACGGTTATGGCGTACGATGATTAGATGCCAACAGCTTTCGGCGGGTCGAGTAAGCGTGCCGTTGCTCAGCGAATATCCATGTGAGATCATTTCAATGTAGGTTGAGTCAGATATTCGGTCAGTGAAGAGAAGGTTCATGCCAGTACTCTTGGTAGAAGGTGCTCATAAACGGAAATCACGGCCAGGAATGCCGCTGAATCCCCCTGTCTTGTACTGGTTATAGTGTTGCACAATTGTTCTATAATTTCAAGACCAATGATAGTAGTGTCAGGCCCAAAATTGGTCGGTGATTCTCGGACAACGCCAACATTCCGTATCTACCCCTGATCGCATCCTTGCGGTGCGATCTCTACACCAGACATCATGAGTCTTCTGGCCAATCCTAGCCAGGTTTTGTAGCCTCCCTAACAGCCTGACTAGAAGTCATCTCAAAAATAGTGTCTGAGTAAGATTACCAGGCAACCCAGATGAACAAAGCCGATGTAGTTTTCAACCAGGCGATCAAAACGAACCAAGATCCGACGATAATTCTGAAGCCATGCAAACAATCGTTCAATTTTCCATCGTCTCCGATAGCGGCGGAGTTTGCGCCCGTCTTGGGTCCTGGCTTTCTTTCGATTGGATCGATGAGGGGCGATCAATTCCACTCCATTTTCAGCCAGCTTCGCATCCAGTGGATCGCTGTCATACGCTTTGTCGCCGATCAAACGCTCAGGCAGCTCTTCGGTGAACATAGTTTCCAAAGTCGCCTCTACGAGGGTGATCTCATGCGGCGAAGCACTGCTAGCGGATATGGCGATAGGAAGACCAGAGCGGTCTGCCACTGCCATGATCTTTGTACCTTTGCCCCGCTTGGTTTTTCCCACCCCTTGGCCCCCTTTTTTGCGATGACGAAGGTGCCATCGATGAAACATTCGGTCAAATCCAGATCGCCACGCTCTTTCATGTCTTTTACCAACATCCTTAGAATCACCTCAAACGTGCCGGAGCGAACCCATTCCTGGAAACGTCGATGGCAAGTCTGGTATGGTGGGTATCGCTCTGGCAAATCCTTCCACGGTGCGCCGGTGCGCATGATCCACAAAATACCATTGAGGATCTCGCGGTTGTCGCGGCGAGGTCTGCCGCGACCATCGGGTCGTTTCGGTGGTTGTGGAATGAGAGGTTTGATTACGTCCCATTGTTCATCGGTAAGATCCATCGGCTCGTCTCCTGATCGGGTTTGAGCCAGAGTTTACCATTTTTGAGATAGCTTCTAGAAGGTATGATTGCCAACGTGATAGTCATGTGGAGTTTTATTCTTCGAGACGGCGCGAAAGCTCGCCGTCTGAACATCGCGCAAAGTTGGTAGGGCTAAAAGGGAGAATCGTCCAGACAGGACTTAACCGAAATCAAACGCTGCATGGTGTTCCGAACGATAAGGATACTGTCGACATTTCCAATCGTCTCTTGATCTTGGTCTACTACTTTGGTTCCCACTGAATGCCCTGGGAAATGCTGTAGCAGTAGAAGAACAATTCTCGATAAACGTCTACCTCATACCCTGGGTATTTATCTGCTGGCAAGCTTACATCTTACTCTGTTTCCTGCTTCGTTATCAGGTTTTTGAAGCAACCGTAAATATGCCTCCTCAATGGTCAATCCAATCGTGGAATCGGGGGAATCGGACACGGACGGATAAATCAATCGCGCTTCCATACTCCCGCTCGCGTCATTTTCCTGGGAAATCCGTTTGCTCCGTGGGTTATTCTCCTGGATAGGCGTAACTAAGGAACTTCCTATTGTCTGTGCTTGTTGATAAAGCTTAGCGACTTCTCCGGAGAAGAGTACCCGCCCCTGGCGCAAAATAATTACTCCATCCGCTGCCTGTTCGGCATCTGCCGGATGATGGGTGCTGTACAAGAGTAGCCGCCCAGGCGCCGGCTTTCGGACGAGAGCAAATACCCTTGCGCGTTCCTCTACGTCCAGCCCACGCGTTAGTTCGTCCAACAGGAGCAGGTCTGGCTGGCCCAGGAACGCCTGGGCGATCCCAACCAGACGAATTTGCCCTCCAGATAGCCTGGAGAAGGGGATATCCGCAATGGTTTCCAGACCCAGAGCATCGAGTAACGGATACACCGCATGATCCATAGGGGTGTTCTTTAGCGTCGCAAGGTATGCAAGCAGTTGGCGGGGTGTCAGGTGAGACGGCATGTCCAACTCTTGTGGCAGGTAGCCGATACGGCTACGCAGGGATGTCGCATTCCTGCGGTAATCCAGGCCGTCGAACCAAAGCTGTCCGCGCTCCGGTTGCACCAGAGACGCCAGGCAGCGCAGCAGCGTGGTCTTCCCCGAGCCATTCGGTCCCATCACGGCGATAATGCCCGGCATGAGACCCAGGGTGACGTTTTGCAGCGCCGCCCGAGTTCCGTAATATTTCGTGACCCCCTGAATTTTCAACTCCATGACCGCATCGCACCGGTGCGTGTTCTTCCGCTCAGGAACAGCAGCCCCAGCCCCAGGATAGAGGCCAGCATTGAGCCAATGAGTACTGGAGTGGAAGAGTCGATTCCTGAAAGCAGCCAGGTGGAAAGGGTTACACCCTCAGCGGTATGCAATAGAGCTTCGCGTACGCCCAGCATGACCAGGCTTCCCCACAGCCCGAACGGAAGAAGGAGCCCGACTAACGCCCCCCAGCGGATGGTCGCATAGAGCGCCAGACCGGTCAGCGTCAAGAGCGGCCCCAACCAGGTGAGCGCCAACCGCCACAGCGCCACCTGCGGCCCTTCCAGCCAGATCAGCCCCAGCAATCCCAGTGCAACGAGCAGATTAAAGCCCAGAACCAGCGCCAGGCGTGTGTAGAACAGTTCCAGCGGGCCGGTAGCGGTGAGCCGTTCCAGTTCCCCCAGGGTGCGGGTTTCGGGGCGAAAGGCGTAGGCCACCCCGGCGGTCGCCAGGAGCGGGCTGAACAGCACGAATGCCAGCGGCAACAATTCGCGCCCATCCAAACTCACGATGACCAGTCCGAGCAGCAAAACGAAGATCCCGGCGAGCCAAAACGACTTCTCGAACAGGACCAATTGGCTGCGGGCCAGGCGCAGCCAGTTTTTCAACCCAGGCGGTCGAGTGGCGGTCGCTCCGGGTAGATAGGGCGTGAGCGCGGCCAGCAGGCGGGCACGTTGCTGGGCGTCAGGGTCGGGGAGCACGTCGCTGTCAAGGAACTGCGCCAGCTTGCGCAGATTCCCTAATTCCTGGTGTTGCGCTTCGTCTAGCCCTTCCGTTAAACGACGATCACTTTCGTTCATTTTGTTTCACCTCATCCAGCTCCAATACCTGTCGGGCGCGCAGTAAGCCGTGGAACAGGCGGCTTTTCACCGTGCCGAGCGGCGCGCCGGTGATCTCGGCAATCTCCTCCAGGGGTAGATCGTGATAAAAGCGCAGCACGAGCACTTCGCGCTGGTGCGCCGGCAGGCGCTGTAACAGCGCGGCTACCTGGGCGCGATTGTCCGCCTGGATAGCTATGCGTTCGGCATCCTGTGTTTCACCCACTGGATCATCTTCCAACGCTTCATCAAGATCGGACGCAATTTCCCGGCGCACCTTCGAGGATCGGAAGTGGTCGCGCGCCAGGTTGTGGGCAATCCGGTAAGCCCACGGTCGGAAGGATAACGGCGCAGAACCGTGATACTTGAGCATACGAATAAAACTTTCTTGCACCAGGTCTTCAGCGATTTGTGGCTGTCCGGTCAGGCGGGTGAGGAATGCCAACAGCGGCGCGTAGTAGCGCTCGACCAGATCAGCGAGCGCCTGCCGGTCGCCGGAGAGCACACGGTGATAGAGCGCCTCATCCCGCTCCAAAGGTGCCTCGCCTCGCCCGCCATTCGCCTCGGAACTCCTCCGCAAGCACGTTGAGCAAAAAGAAAATCAGCCCTGCTCCAGACACCAGCGTCTGGTTCAGCGCCGGGGAGATTCCTGTTTTCGGCCAGACAGGATTGAATAGGAACAGTGCCTGAGTGATCTGTCCGCGGGTTTGCAGCTCGAAGAACCAGTAGACCAGCGCCAGTCCTGCCGCAACCCAATAGGAGCGCGCCAGTCGCCCGGTCAGCAGCGACAGCCCGGTTAGGAGGAGCGTGGGCGGCAGGGCAGGCAGGATTGCGGCAGTGTCCAGCGGACTCCAGATCAGGCGGAAGGCCAGCAGCCCGACCAGCGCGTTGGATACCAGTAGGCCAAGCGCGAGCATCCCGCGCACCAGCGGCAGCCGGGCGGGGTGCTCCGGGTAGGAGGCGCGCAGCTCGGCAATACCCTCTTCCTGCTCAATGGTCATCAGGTGCGCGGCGGAGAGGGCCGAGACGAGCGGCAGAAGAATGACGAACGTCTGGGTTAGCATCTCCGGGGATGCGGTGGAGGGAGCCGTCAGGAACAGCCAGCGGGTAAGCGCGGCGTAGATAGGCAGCCCGAGGGCGGGTAGGAGCGCTGACCAGCCCAGCGACAGCTTCGCATCGTACCAGAGCGCGGGTTTCATGGCGCCTCCATTGGCGCTGCCTGGCGCACCCAGTTTGGTAAGGCGTCGTAGGGCATTTCGCGCAGTTCCGAGCCATGGGCGCGCATTTGGGCCAGCGCACGGACTACGCCTGCCTCCCCTTGGTTTGCATAGACGTCCAGCAGCGCCTGGTACACGCTATCGGCGGTTTCGGTGGAGGGGCCGATTAACGCCTGGAAATCCGCCTGCATGGTTGCGCTGTCTCCTCCCGTCCAAAGGTACTTGGTCAGGAACGTCACCGACTGGTCAAAGGCCATCTGCAAGCCGCTCACGCGCCCCTCGCGGGAGTCGAGCGGCCCGCCGCCTAATCGCCACACGTCCGTCATCAGGGCTTCGACGATGGTATGGAGCTGCCCGACGTTAAGTTCTTCGTAGGGAACTGCGCTCAGGCGGTAGGCGGGCAGCACCACAACCGGGTAGCCCGCGCTGGGCAGCGTGCCCTCCGGCAGGCCGCGCTCCTCGCCCAGCACCATCAGCACCAGCCCGTGCAGTGGCACGTCTGGGAAAAATTGTTTGAGCGCTGATAGGGGCTGGTTGAAAGAGTCCAGCAACTGGTGCGCGCGGGGCAACTCGGTTTGCGAAGTAACCAGGGCATTTCCACCAACCTGCTCCAATGCCAGGTTTGGAGAGCCGGCCAGGAAAACCCACTGCGCGCCTTCGGCGGCAAAGGTGTTCTCCCCTACCGGCGGCAGGTTCGCGCCAAAGCGCAAGTCGCCCGCATTCAACACGCGGATCTGCATTTTCGCGGGGTCGTGTAAGCCGGGCGCGGGAGATGTTCCATTGGGAACAGGGTACCAGGCGGCCTGCGGGGTCAGGCGCACGCCGCGCGGATCAATAAAATCGGTGGCTTCTACCACGCCTTCTTCGAGGATCTCGACGCGCGGCGCGCCCTGGTAGTGCAGGGTGGCCCGTGTGGTCGCGCCCGGCGCGAGCGGCGCATCCAGGCGCACGCGCACCAGCCCGCCTTCTTGTGCCACATCAGTGTCCGTCACCGCCAGGTCGGGGTTTAGGGTGAAGGTTAGTTCTGCCAAGTCTGCATCCGACGTATTACGCGCTGCCACCTCTGCTGCAAAGCGCGGAAGGGACGGGTCGCGCAAATCCAAAGTAATATCATAAGCCTCAACGGTGTACGGCGCGGGCGTGCTGGCAGCCGGTCCGAAAGGAGCCGAAGTCTGTACAGCCTGAACCTGCTCCGTATAGCGCAACCCGCCCCACCCAGCCGTAACGAGCGCCACCAGCAGCAGCGCCCCTACCCAGGCCAGCGGGCGGTGGAAGCGGTGCAGGTGGACGCGCAGCGCGGCCAGGACCAACGCCGCCAGCAGCAGCCCGGCGTAGAAGAGGTTGAACCAGAGCGGCTGCGCGCCGTACACCAGCCGCCCCCACAATTCTGAATAAAAGCTAACCCCCTGGCGCATGAAGTTGAACAGGCTGGTCGATGGCAGCATGCCCGTCAGGATGGAAGGACCGAGTAGAAATGCCAACCACCCGGCGGCCAACAGCGGATACACCCAACGCCCTGGCTGGAACCAGGTGACGAGCACCCATGCAAAAGCCATCGTGAAGGCAATCGTTAGCGCGGCTTCACCGATGAAGAAGGGCAGCCCGACCAGGAGCGAGGCCAGCGGCCCGCGCAGCGCGGCGACGCCCACGGGCTCAACCAGCAGCAGGCAGAGCACCAGTACACCCGCCAGCCAGCGCCCGGCAGTGACCTCGAAGCCGGTGGGGAAGGATGATTCCATATCTACGAATCGGGAGCGCTGCGCGCGGGAAGCGCTCAACCCGGCCAGGAAAAGCCCCGCCAGCGAGATCAGACCAATCGCCAGCCGGCCAAGCGAGGTTTCCAAGAGCGCCTGCGCCGAGCGGCCATCTTTGCCAACGAACATCCCTACCAGGAGAGCGGTCCAGGCCAAATGTAGCAGGGCATAGCCCCAATGGACGACCAGCAAGCGCAGCTCGGTGATGAAGGATTTACCGAAGCGGCTCAGCAGCAGCGAATGTTCAGGCATGACGCACCGCCTGTTTGCGCGCAGCAGACTGCATCACTGCCACGTACCCATCTTCCAGACCAGGTTCCGCAGGTTGACTATCCGGCGCAGGCGCGTGCTCCGAGAGCAAGCGCGCCTCCATGCGCCCATTCACGGATCGGCTGGCCAGCACTGGGAAACGCTGTTCGTATTCCCCCCAGCTTTCTATAGGAACGGCTGCCCGCCAGACCATCCCACGTGCCTGTTCCATTAATTCCTGCGGGCTGCCATTGAAGATCAGACGACCATGATTTAGCACAGCGACACGGGAACAACTGGCCTCGATGTCCGCGACGATGTGGGTCGAAAGCAGCACCGTGCGGCGCTCAGCCAGGCGCGCCAACAGGTTACGGAAGCGGATGCGCTCTTCAGGATCTAACCCGGCGGTGGGTTCGTCCACCACAATGAGTTCGGGCTGTCCCAACAAAGCCTGGGCGATCCCCAGACGCTGACGCATCCCGCCAGAAAACGAGCCTACCTTGCGGCGAGCTTCAGCCAGGAGATTGACTTCTGTGAGAACCGTTTGAATCTGGTCCTTGCGCTGTCTGGTTGGGACGTTCTTCAGTGTGGCGATGTAATCCAATATCTCCCATGCGGACAGGCTGCGATAGAAGCCAAAATCCTGGGGTAGGTAGCCCAACCGCTGGCGGATTTCTCCCGCATCCCGCAGGAGATCATACCGCCCGATCTGCACCTGGCCGGAAGTGGGCGTCAAAAGGGTGGTAAGAATGCGCATCAGGGTCGTTTTCCCCGCGCCGTTGGGGCCGAGCAGGCCAAACATACCCTCCGGAATCTGAAACGTAATGTCATCCAGCGCTCTGTACCTGCCGTAATCCTTTGTCAACTGCGTTACTTTGATTTCCATGATTCGCTCCAAACTTTTTACAGGTCTACGAGTAAGACGAGAATGAGCAAGAGAAGGTTTAATGGTTACACGGGTTGTAGGTTTCCTGGATCGAATGAGAACGCAAGAAACCGATAGCCGGGCGCGTGAGAAAGTTCTATGATTTGCATAATCGAACCGGAGGTCATGATGCAAACAAAAGCAAGATATTCAATGGGTTTGCAGGAATGGGCTTTGCTCATCACCCTGTCGATCTTGTGGGGTGGTTCCTTCTTCTTCAGTAAGATCGCATTGGGCGAATTGCGCCCTTTTACGATTGTGTTTGCACGTGTCAGTCTCGCCGCCCTTATCCTAAATATGGTCCTACTGGCAACAGGTCAACGCCTGCCGGCTGCACCAAAGCGCTGGGCGGCGTTCGTTGTGATGGGTGCCTTGAACAATGTAATCCCATTTAGCCTGATATTTTGGGGACAGACCCAAATCACCAGCGGTATGGCTTCTATTCTCAACGCGACCACGCCGCTCTGCACGATCCTCCTGGCGCATTTTCTTACCCGAGATGAACGCCTGACGTGGAGGAAAGGAGTCGGAGTTCTTTTCGGGTTGTTGGGCGTTGTGACGCTGATCGGGTGGAAGTTCGTCAGGGGGTTGCAAGGCAACCTGTGGGCGGAATTGGCGGTGCTGGGCGCTGCGATTGCCTACGCCTGCGCGGGGATTTTCGGGAAAAGGCTGTCCAGCATCTCTCCCCTGGTGGTGGCTACCGGGCAACTCACTTGCGCAACAATCTGGATGCTACCCATCGTGTTGCTCCTGGATCGTTCCTTCATGCTTTCCATTCCCTCACGATCCATTCTTGTGGCCCTTATGGCGCTGGCCGTACTTAGCACGGCCCTGGCGTACCTGATCTATTTCCGGCTTCTTGCGCTTGTGGGAGCATCCAATCTGCTGTTGGTCACGTTCCTCATCCCAGTAAGCGCTCTCACCCTCGGCGCCCTGATCCTCAGCGAGAGCATTTCGCTACGCCAGTTGGCTGGAATGGCGCTGATCGGGATTGGCCTCCTTTGGATTGATGGACGCCTCCTCTCGCGCTTCCATAATACGCGCAGGGCAGCACCCTCGCACAGGTACTTGGATGATTACCAGATTTGAGGTATACCATGATTGTGGAAATAGAGCAAAACCACCGGTATGATACGTTCGAAAAGCGCTGGGTTGCGGTCCGTGAGAAGGACCCCGATGCGGATGGGCAGTTCTTCTTTGCGGTCAAAACCACGCGCATCTACTGCCAGCCTACCTGCGCTTCGCGCCTGCCCAACCCGGCAAACGTGGACTTCTTTCTAACCGCGCAGGCTGCCGAAGCGGCTGGCTTCCGCCCTTGCAAGCGTTGTCGCCCCGACCAACCACCGGAGCGGTCGGAGCAAGCGGAACGGATCGTCCAGGCGTGTGCGATCATCGCCCAGGCCGATACCTGTCCTTCCCTGCAAACGCTAGCGCAGTCGGTCGGGCTAAGCCCCTTCTACTTTCAGCGCCTCTTCCACCGCTTGGTTGGCCTGACGCCCAAACAGTACTTCGCGCAAAAGCGAGCCGAGCGTGTCCGCGCCGCACTGTCCAATGGAGAAACGGTCACGGAAGCGTTATACAATGCAGGCTATGGTTCCAGCGCGCAGTTCTACAGTCAAGCAGCAGGAACGCTAGGGATGAAACCCGGCCAGTATCGTAACGGCGGGCAGGGGACGGAGATCCGGTACGCGATCCAACCCTGTTTCCTGGGATGGGTTTTGATAGCAGCCACCCAAACGGGCCTTTGCGCAATTGAATTTGGCGACCATCCCGAGGATCTGGAGCAAGCACTGAAGGAGCGCTTCCCTGGGGCTGACTATCTAGGGGAAGATCCAGTGTTTACGGGCTGGGTCAAAGATGTGCTCACCTTTCTCGAGCAACCGGATCGAGGCTTGAACCTGCCACTGGATATTCAGGGGACCGCGTTTCAAAGGAAAGTATGGATGGCGCTACAAGCGATCCCCAGTGGAGCGCGGGTAAGTTACACGGAAATCGCACGGCGGATTGGACAGCCGAAAGCTACCCGAGCCGTTGCTCAGGCATGTGCCAGGAATCGTCTGGCGGTGGCGATCCCGTGTCATCGGGTAGTGCGCGAAAACGGCGGTTTAGGTGGGTACCGTTGGGGGATTGACCGCAAGCGCCAGTTGCTGGAACGTGAGAGGGAAAGATCATGATCCATTACCGGCAAGCACGTTGGGACAGTAAATTGCCAATTTGAAACGGCGTCAAGGGTAGAAAATCACAAGGTTGGCCTTCGATGGTCTATTTCCAGTATTGTGATAGGCATGGGAACGGTCTGCGCGGAATTGGATGGCATCCTCTTCGGCAACCGTGTACTCCTGGTTGCCAACGCGAACGGTAATCTCGCCAGCGATGACCGTCAAGAACTCTTGCGTGCCATTTGGGTGCGGCTCGGCGCTCAAATACCCTCCGCGGTCGATTTCGATTGTATAAATCTCGAAGCTGCGGCCTTCCTCAATGGGGAAAAAGGGATACAGGCGATATTTGCCGTTATCCTCGACCAACGGCGTGATGTCTTGCTTTTTGACGACGCGGATCTCTTGTGGTTGGGCGCTAAAGAGGGCGGTGAAGGAAATTTTCAGACCGTTGGCAATTTTCCATACTGTCGCAATGGTAGGGCTCGAATCACCCACTTCGATTTGACGCAGCATACTCTTGCTAACGCCGGTCAATTCCGCCAGCCGGTCCAAGCTCAATTTGCGCTCCTCGCGGATTTTCTTCAAATTTCCTGCTACAGTTTGGTTCAAATCTTCCATGACCACAATTCCTTTGTGTTGGCTCTTGTGCGCAATAGCAAGCGTTATGTATAATATAACGAATGAACGCAATAAAGATCATTTTGGATATTATAGCAAACAACGAGGAAATGGCATGGATTTCATCGCTCTTTTTACTTATATATTCGTAACTACCTTTACACCCGGGCCGAATAACATCGTTTCGATGACATACGCCGTCCGTCAAGGCTATATGAACGTGCTCAGGTTTCTCGCTGGAATCTTCTGCGGGTTTGCCATTGTGATGCTGATCTGCGGATTTTCTAATCTGCTGCTGGTTCAACTGCTTCCGCAATTGCGCCATTGGCTCAATCTCCTTGGCGTTGTCTACATGTTCTATCTAGCGATCCATATTGCCCGCTCCAAGCCAGGGGAAGATCCCAACCAGGCCAGTGGAGATCATACCTTTCGAGCGGGTTTCGTGATGCAGTTTCTCAACGTGAAGGTCATCTTGTATGGCATCACGGTGTTTGCGAATTTTCTGATCCCTTTTGATCCAGAGCCGTTGCACATTCTTTTGTTTTCGCTCGCCCTGGCTGGCGTCGGGTTCGTGGCAACGTCCTGTTGGGCTTTGGGCGGAAATCTGTTTCGTAAGTGGCTGCGACGGCACTATCGTGCCTTCAATCTCACGATGGCGGGTTTGTTGGTGTATACTGCAATCACCAGCCTTTTGTGATCGTACAAGCCCGATTCCTTTGACCTTAATGTGTGGTAAGTAAAACCCACGTTGTAGAGTGTTGAGAATTGTGTATGTCAGCCGACGAGTTTATTGAGTATAAACTCTACGTTAAACATTTCGTGAGACTTCAGTGCGAATTGTTGAGATAACTTTTTGTCTTCATAGCTAGGATAACCATGTTTCGATCACTATAATAAAAGCATCCTATCGAATCGTTGGCCAGACATCTACCACGCGAGTGGTGTCTGGCCTTTTTATTTAAGGCCCATCCTATGCTACTCTGCGCCGCCTTTCTCATCGCCACCTACTTTGATCTGCGTTCCCGCGAAGTTCCTGCCTGGTTGACGCTTACCACGCTGCTTGGATCAGGCGCTTATGCAATTTACCGTAGCCTTTGGATGCCGGCGCTCCTGACAGTAGCTCTTTGCCTGATTTCAGAAATGACCATTCCCCTTCAGCGGCGATCCTTCGCGGCAGTCATTTCCGCTTTTGCTGCCATTATTCAGCCCTCATCAACAATGATCTGCCTGGCGCTCTTTACCATCTGGATAATATGGGATCTAGGCCACATGGGCGGCGCAGACATGAAACTCATGATCGCCGCTGCTCTTGCATTCGGCAGCCCTGTAGTTCTGGTCCCCATCACCATCGTAGGTGGTTTTCAAGGTGTTGTAGCATTGCTGCACAAACAAACGTCCGTCCCCTACGTTCTCTCTATATTCCTGGGAACCCTGGTCTACACCCTGGCTCCCCTCATCCTATGACGAAAGGAGGTGATCTCAATTGCGTTTCCTCAAGGACAATCGGGGCATCGAATCGACCGAAGTTGCCCTGATCATCGCTGTGGTCGTGCTCGTGGCTTATGGCGCGTACCGCCTGCTCGGCGCCAACATCGCCGCAATCGTCACCGACATTGCCGGGAAAATCTAACCATCCAGGGCCTGCCGATGAATAAGAACCCACCGGCAGGCTCCCCATTGGGAGGCTCATGCGATTTCTGAAAGATCATCGTGGGATTGAGATGTTGGAAGCAGCCATCACCACCCCGATTGCCATCCTGGTCATGCTGGCGATTGTCAACCTGGGCATGGTTGTCTACGCACAGCAGGCCGTCCAGGCCGCTGCCCGTCATGGCGCGCGCATGGGCAGTGTAGCCCAAACCTGCCCAGCCTGTTATGCCACCAGCGCTGCCCGCTCGTCCATCTCCGCAGCCGGGATTGTGCAAAACCCTTCCGTGGCTGTTTTGGCTGCCGGCGGCAGCGCCGGCAGCATCCTGACTGTGCAGGTCAGCGGAAGCGTGACGAACTTCCTCGCACCGCTCACAAGCCTGTTTCCGGGGCTGCCCGGGCAGACGTTCGTCGTACAAGCAGACTCGACCTTCCGGCAGGAGGGCTGGTAATGCGACGGCTGCATCTGGACCGGCGCGGGTACACGATGACTTTCTGGGCGGTGTTCATCGGCTTTGTGCTCGTACCCGCCTTTGCGCTGGCGATTGAGCTGGGGCGATACTTTTACGCCATTTCAGAAGTGGCAAAGGCCGCGGATGCAGCTGCCGTAGCCGCATCGGCAGAGATCAACGCCCGCACATTTCAAGACAGCGGCAGCCTGGTTCCCACCGGAAAAACCTGGTCGAACGCTCAGTCGTACGTGGCGCAAAACACCGCCAGCCTGTCCAGCAAGGGCGTCCACGCCTTCGTGACCGGCATCCAGGTCAGCGGTGGCGAAAACATGGTGCGCGTGACGGTTTCCGCGGATCTGTCCATCTTATTCCCGTCCGTCGTCCCCGACGTGATCGTATCGCAAACCGGCATCGCCAAACTACGCGCCCTGACGCACTGAGCAATTTGCCGCCGCTCTCTAGGAAAGGCGATTCTGCATCGCTATAATGAGTTTCAACAACTGAACATCACTTCTATTGCACGCTATTTTCCCCGTTGGCCGGACATTACTTTTCCCCTGAGCACTTGTCCGGCCAACTTGTTTAACCGATTTTCACGGCCAAAGGGCCATTTCAATGGAGGAGCGCTTGATCAACGAAGTCATTCTGGAAGGCATTGTCGTTCGTGAACCCTGGAAATACACCGACGATCTCTTCTTCCGCCTGGGCGTGTACCGCGACAGCGATATGCCCGCCAAAAAGCTGGATGCCGAACGCGACAGCGGCGATTACGTCAACGTGCGCGTGAGTGGCGGAGCCAACGGGCTGATCCAGATTCACCGCGGCATGCGCCTGCGCGTTCACGGTCTCCTGCAGTCCAGGGACTTTCGCGAAAGCCTGGAAGAGTTTTTGGAGAAGGCTCACAATCAGGGCGGCAGCGAGTTCCAGGTGGAAGTGACCGGCCTCAAAGCCAACCAGGTACTGATCGACCGCAACGCCAACGAAATTGTCGCCCGCCGCCTGATCGTACTCGACGGCGGCAATACCACAGAGAAAAAGCCGAAGCCCTCACTGGCTACCGAATAATCTCGCCGCCAGCGCAAGTCCTGAGATACCAGGCTGCCGGCATCAGAGCGAACAGACACAACGCTAGAGGGAACCCTTTCGGCTTTTCTTCCTGAAGCCAGGCGCTTCGGGATCAAAGGAGGATCACAGCCATGCCCGGATTCCGGGCGGTTTGTGCATCCTCCTTATTTATTTTGCCCAATCCCGGGCCAGCACTTTAACAAACAGTCTTGCTCCCCAGCCCATCTGGCTGGAAGGCTCATATCACAAGATGAAAACAAAGACTTTGGGGAACTGCCTTGGAATATGAGGCAGTTCCCCACACACGATTCCAGGGCATCGAATGCGGGCCGCCAAGTTCTCTTGGCGGTTGGCATTTGCTGCTCTGAATTTCACCTCAGAGTAGTTGAACTTACCTTGGCTGTTCTTCAAACATTGGCTGCATTCAACGTTGGTGATTTTACAAAGGAGGACTATGACGGATCAGGATGGCAAAGACCCCACACAGATCCAGCAAGACAAGGCTCAAGCAGAACGCACGGAGCGCGCTTACGCTGCGATACGCGCTGGCAGCTTTGAAGTTACCCGCACCGGCCCTTTCCAGTGGACGGTAAAAAATGGGGATAAGCTGCCCTACGTCGTTTCGCTGCAGGGCGAAGAATGGGCCTGTACCTGTAAAGACTTCCAGCAGCGCGGGCCGGAGCTGCGTTGCAAACACATCGAAGGCGTCCGCATTTCAGAGGCGGCGCAACAACAAGACTCGCATGAGGAGACGCAAATGGATCAAATGGACGTGACCAAAGAAGAAAGCCTGGAAGACCGCATGGATCGCATCCTGTGGGAGCTGCGCCAGCCGCTGGATATGTCGCGGGTCAAGCGCCGCCAGGCGCCCGGACTTGGGACAGTTCCATACCTTGAGGGGTATGACGTGATCGACCGCGCCAACACCATCTTCGATTTTGCCTGGTCGTTTGACCTGCTGGGCGAGCCGGTGGTGGTGCGCTGGCAGAAGAAGATCATGGCCTGGAGCCAGCAGGAACGGCGCAAGGTTCCACAAGTGGACGCGAACGGAAACTTCCAGGTCGAGGACGTGGGCATCGTGTACGCGACCGGGAAAGTCAGCATCGTCCTGAACGGTCAGACTTACACCCACGCCGACCTCGGACGCTGCGTGTTCTCCGGCGATACGCCGGAAGCCCTCGACATGGCCCTGGCTGGTTCTGTGACCGACTGCCTGAAGCGCTGCTTCCGCCAACTGGGCGACCAGTTCGGGAATCTGCTGTACGACAAGGAGATTGCCCAGATCGCCGGGCTGGAACAGGTCCAGACTTCCGGGAATGGCGCTGCTGAGCATCGCCCCGCGAGCAGTTCACCGGCTCCCGCGCCTGCCCGCCAGTACGCGGACGGCACGAACGTGAACGGCAACGTCTCTGAGCAGGAAGCTTACGATGCCTTCGTGAAGAAGATGGGCAAGTCGCCGGCTTCCAAGAACGATCTGCGGAATTGGATCTCGGCCAACCGCACCCCAACTGCTGCTTAATCTTATATCGAAAGGAAAACCAAATGTTTCAAACGCTGATTCTGATTGGAAACCTGGGGAAAGAGCCTGAAATGCGCTACACCCCCTCTGGACAGCCGGTGACCACCCTGTCCGTCGCTACCAACCGCCGCTATTCCGGCGCGAACGGCCAGCCGGTGAAGGAAACGGCATGGTTCCGCGTGACCGTCTGGGGGAAGCAAGCGGAAACCTGCAATCAGTTCCTCCACAAGGGGAGCAAGGTGCTGGTCGAGGGCCGGTTGGCCCCAGACCCGGAGACGGGCGGGCCGCGCGTGTGGGAAAACAACGGCAAGCACGGCGCTTCGTATGAGGTGACCGCTTCGACCGTTCGCTTCCTGTCCGGGCGCGAGGACGGAGAGGAAGGCGAAGCCAACGGCGTCGCCGATCACGATGTCGACTTCTAGTCCGTTCTGACAACCGTTTTCACCTGAAGATCAAAGGGCATGACCAAGGAGGCATGCCCTTTGATCGTTTTTTACCCAAAGGAGGATCACGTGATCACAGGCGAAATCACCGTGTCTACCTGCTACGGAGACGCGGTTATCCCGGTGGAAATACTGGACAAAGGCCCTCGTCCTGGCACGGTATGGGTGCGGGCGTTGAACAATCTGAACCCCTTCACCAAGATGAGCCACGGCGGACCGTACCAGGACGATACAGCGGTCTGGTCGATCCGGAACGTGCGCAACGTGCAGGTGGTTTCCGAGGAAGAACCCCGGGTTCCGGTGGAACTGTCGCCGGTCGAACAGCCACAGCCTGCGCCGGACTGGTTCCTGGAAGTGGCCTATGAAGACCGCACCTATGTTGACGACTGAATCGCGCGCGGAAGAAAGGAGGCAAGCGCTGCGCACCGCATTTCGGAAAGGACTTTCTGCTACTGCTGCGCCTGCCCGGCCATCAGTCTCGGTGCAAGGCTACCAGTACCTGGTGGATTTTGGCGAAACGCAGAATCCACGCTACCACCGGGTAAACAAAGACAAGACCTGTTCCTGCGGCGCGCCGTTCTGCGACGCGATTGAAGCCGTCCGGCAGTATTTGCAGGCCGGCGGTATCCGTGCTCCCGAGCCGTTCGACCCGGCTGCCTGCCCGATCTGCGGCGCAAAGACCTATCCCGATCCGGCCTGGAATGGGAAATACACCAGGACCTTGGGCTGGCGCTGCCAGAAGGGTGGGCTAAAGCACTTCTTGGAAGCCAAAGCGCAAAAGATCCAAAAGAACTTGGCTGAAAACCCCTGGCTGTTTCCACCCGCGCCTGGCTATCCAGGCGTTCGCCGGGATGAAATCATGACCTGGGAAGTATGCGCTGCGATCAGCCGCCGGGTGTTTGAAGAAACCGGATACGACCCGACTGCCTGATGTGAAAACCCAGGCAGCTACTAGACCCCAAACGTGGGGGACAACGTCCCCCTTGGGGCGCTGTCTCCCACGTTGCCTTTCAAGGAGACAGAAACGTGACTCAAACACAGATGGCTTTGCTACAAGACCCCAAAACAACCCCCTACCCCTTGCCGCGCCTGAAGTTACTGCCGGTGCGCGAACAACCAGGGTACCGGGTGGCCAAAGATCCGGATGGCTGCAATTTGCCCGAACTGCTGGCGGTAATCATCGGCGGCGCAAATCAGATCGAGTGCGCCGAGCGCCTGGTCCGCCAGTTCGGGACGATGCAGAAGATCGCCCAGGCGCACGTGAGTGAAATCGCCCGGGTGGAAGGCATTGGCAACCAGTCGGCGCTGCGGATCAAAGCAGCCCTGGCGCTGGGACGCAAACTACTGCAGCCGGAAGAGGATCGCCCGGTGATCCACAGCCCCTCGGACGCGGCGCAGATCCTGATGCCGCTCCTGGCCCACCGCGAGCAGGAATACCTGGTGGTGGTCGTGCTGGACACACGCAACCGGGTGCTGGACGTGGTAGAGGTGTACCACGGCAGTCTGAATTCCTCGATGGTGCGCATCGGCGAGCTGTTCAAACCGGCCCTGCAGCGCAATGCCGCCGGCATGGTGATCGCGCACAACCATCCCTCTACCGACCCGACCCCCAGCCCGGAAGACGTCAGCGTAACCCGCGCCATTGTGCAGGCGGGCAAGCTGCTCGACGTATCGGTGCTGGATCACCTGGTGATCGGCCTATCCCGCTGGGTATCGCTCAAAGAGCAGGGATTGGGCTTTTCGTAATTCGACCTCTGTACCGCAAAGGAGAATCATATGCTTCCACTACTATTTTTCGACATCGAAACTGCTGTGAACCTCGATGCGCTGGAGTTTCTGCCAGAGCCGACCGCTCCGGCCAATTACAAAGACGCTGAAAAGATCGCGCAATACGTCAGCGAGAAGAAAGCCGAGCAGGTGCTACAGGCGCCATTGGACGCCGACCTGGGGATGGTAACGGCCATCGCCATGCAGCGCGGGCTGGAAAACGCCGCGGAAGTCTACCTGGTAGGCGACGAGGAAACCCCGGACGAAAAGACGCTGCTGGAATGCTTCTGGCGCAGCTTCGCCCAGTTGGACGGACGGGCCTGCGGCTACAACATCCTCGGTTTTGACCTGCCCTACCTGCTCCGCCGTTCCTTCGCTCTGGGCATGGACGTTCCCATGCCTCCGCGCCTGGCGAAATATCAGATCGAGCCGGTGGTGGACCTGATGGGCATTCTCTATAACTGGGGCAATGCGCGCGGCTTGAAATGGGTGTGCAAACGCTACGGTATTCCCAATGCGCTGCCTGACCTGGACGGTTCCAAAGTGGCTGGGATGGATCGCGACACCCTGCGGAAGTATGCCGGGAATGATCTGACCCTGGTCATTGAGCTTTACAAGCGCATGTGCGGTGTGTACCTGCCCGCGCTGGAGGCGTTCCAGCCAGCTTTCTTGCCGCGCTAATCGAAGGAGAAGCAGCAATGAATGAAACCCTGGAACTTGGCTTTGAAGTATCCAAGCTGCTGGCGCACAGCGGCTATCCGGCAGACGCGCCGGCGTTCTCGATCACCTGGGGGCAGATCGCGGAAGAGATAGCCAGAATTGTGACCGCCCATAACCTGCCCTCTGGCCAGCTTACCGAAGAAACGGTGGTGACGCTGGCAGACGATATCCGCCGGGACATCCTGAAACTAGATCCTCTCAACTGGCGGGAAGTGGTGCTCGACCGGGTGATGACCTGCCGGGCAATCAACCCGGCCTTGTGGGAGCCAGAGTACGAACCGGATGAAGGGCCGCTGGTGGAACAGTACGAGAATGCTACCCGCCTGGGCGATGATGAATCGTTCTGGGTAGATGGCGGCGAGTCGGCCGACTTCTTCGACGAGTAGACCATATCAAAGTACCGCAACGCGAACCTCTGGAGGATGGACTTCCAGAGGTTCGCGCCTACAACGGGGCGTCAATGTGTTGATCAGCCTTTCCGGTTGGTCGATAGATGCGCGCCCGGCGTTGTTCGGACGCTCTAAAAACGTTGGCAGGAATTTCAGCAGGAAAGAACGTCGGCAATTTCACGCAAAGGAGGTGCGATTGATCACGACTATAGAGCAACAGGCTCAAAGCGCCCGCCGAAAGCAGCACTGGCCCCTGTGCATGGAAGAGATCGAGCATGGTGGCCCGCCGCGGACGGCTGGTATCGAAGATTTTCTGTTGGGCCGGTTTGACGAAGAATGTCTGAGCGACGACCCACCCGAATCCGACTGGAGCGACTGGTTTCCCCCGCCGCCCAGACTGAGTTGGGACGAGTTAGGCATGCTGGCCGAATGGGTGGATGAGCAGGCCGACCGTCACAACCTGTGGCCCGATCCCGAACAATATCCGCTGTCATTTTTCGAAGGAGAAGAATACGAATGGCTATTTCTGATGTTAACGTCAAAGAACTGGCGCTGGCCAATGGGTGGGCATTGATCCCGCTCTCAATCCCGGTCCCCCCCGCTCCGCTATTGGAACGGGCGGTGGGATACCAGCGCGAAACCGAAGGGCGCTTTCTGGCCCTGTGGTGGGAGCCGTGCGGCGACGAGACGATGGTTTCGGATGGGTTGGTTTCCTTCACCGGTCACTGGCCCGGCTACCTGACCTACGTCCAGCACCCGCGCGTTTACCCACACCTGGCTGCCTACAACCTGGGCTCGTCGGAGGGTGAAGCAGAGCACCACCTGGTGATCGACCGCCAGGAAGGAGCTGCTTACCTGCTTCCTGCCCGCCAGGCGGACAGGCTCCTGTCTATGCAGTGGGAGCGGGGCGAGCAGCAAGAGATCCCGCAGGTGCTTTCTGTGCAAGACCTGGAAGTGGTACTGCAGAAGATTGCGCAGGAATGGCGCGCGCCATCCACCGCGGAGGTGATGGCGCGAATGAAAGAAGATCAGGCGTCCGTCCAGGCGCTGCGCGACTGGCTGGACCACCTGACCACCGAAACGAAGTAAACCACGAGACCAATTCACAGGAGGATCATAAATGAGCAGCAAAGTAACCGTTGAGAAAAGCGCGTTCGCCGAAAGCCTGGCGATTGTCGGGCGGGCTGTGGCTTCCGGGCCGCACCTGCCGGTTCTGGCGAACGTCTTGATCGAAAGCGACAACGGGCAGCTGCGCCTGGCCGCCACAGACCTGACCCTGGGTGTTGCAGTCTGGATGTATGCCCGGTTGGATGGGCAGATCGCCCTGACCCTGCCGGCCAAGACCTTGACCGACATCGTGAACTCGCTGGGAGACAGCCAAGTGCAGTTCTCCATCAATGGCAAGCCTGAGGCGGCCATCAAGAGCGGGACGTTCAAAGGCGTGGTACGTGGGATTGAGGCATCGGAATTCCCGGCAATACCAGAATACAACCTGGACAATGCCGTCATCCTGGAAGCGTCGCTGCTGAAGGAGATGATCCAGGCGACTGCATTTGCCGCATCCACAGATCAGGCCCGGCCCGTTCTGGAAGGGGTTCAGTTGTCCCTGAATGGCAATACCCTGGCCATGGCTGCTACGGATGGTTTCCGCCTGGCGGTCATAAAGGCAACGCTGCCGGTGAATACAGGCAGCCAGCAGGTCATCATCCCGGCCTCTTCACTGAAAGAGACCGTGCGGATCCTGAGCGCCATAAAGCCAAGCCAGGTGCATCTGATGATGCCCAAGAAAGGATCGCAGGTGGTGCTGCGCGCCGGGAATGTACAGCTTATCTCCCAACTGATTGACGGGCGGTTTCCGGATTACCAGATGATCGTGCCGAAAGGCCACAAGACCCACACCGTTCTCGCCACGGCCGATCTGCTGAAAGCCTGCAAGCAGGCCGCGATCATCGCGCGCGAAGGCGGGAACGTCATCCAGCTTCGCCTGACGCCTGGCGAGGAGCAGAGCGGAAAAGTCACCGTGCTGGCCGAGTCGGGCGACACTGGCGAGTCCGAAGTTGAACTACCGGCGACGATCACCGGGCCGGAAATGACCATCGCGTTCAACGTCAAGTTCTTGCAGGATGGGTTGGAAGCGATCCGCACGAAGAACGTTGTTATCGAAACCAATACACACAAAACGCCGGCGGTCATCCGCCCGGCGGGAGAGGAGGAGTACCTGTTGCATATTCCGGTGAAAACGGCCAGTGAATCCGGAGGATGACGGCCAGATTGGATTGAAACAGAACTGGCAAGATGATTATAAATCAAGTGGCCGACATGGGTACAGAAGAACGCAACCTCCT
>Ga0226835_1000415_pt1 | contig 51660 bp, 38 predicted proteins | sample LAC_MetaG_1_FD_163627 | JGI IMG/M metagenome (GOLD analysis project Ga0226835, IMG submission 163627) | Anaerobic ammonium oxidizing microbial communities from anammox membrane bioreactor (MBR) in UC Berkley, California, United States -... | ecosystem: Engineered > Bioreactor > Anaerobic >...
TATTCACGGGATCAGGGCAACACCTGGCAGGAAGTAGCTTCCGTAGCACGGAAGATCGGCTGGCGTGATAATATCAGCAATGCAACTTTCTTCGGTGAGCAGACGGTAGTCTGGGCTGCATTCGACCGGGTACTGTGGTCGGATGATGCAGGGCAAACGTGGCGTGAAGTATCGGGTCTTCCCGCCGGCAAAACCGCTGTCTCACATGTGATGTTCGACGCTCACGGCAACCTGTACATCAGCACCAATCAGGGGATCTACACGGTGCCGGCGCAACCGTCGGGCGTTGAGGCCGCTGCCGAAGAAGGCAGATATATCTTTTGGGCTGAGAGCTATCCTAACCCGGGCGGCAGTACAATCACGCTGCGCCTGCACAACACGGGGCTTCTGCAGGGTGAGGCAGAGATATTAAAGATCGTTGACATCATGGGTTGTACCGTTGCCGACCTGCGTTCCCGCACACGCGGCCTGCCGGCATCGGAGAGCATCGACCTGCCGCTGCAATTGAGTGACCTTCCGTGTGGTATGTACCTGCTGGTTTCCGGAAGCGGCGGCGCCGTTACCACCAGGCCACTGCAGGTGCAGGAGTAAAAAAAGGTTGGAGTGTAGCGGACGCTCCAACCTCACAGACTCAATGGTAATAAATAATGTTATGCAGTTTTGCTCAGCTCTTCGAATGCAGATGTAAGAGCAGTTGCAATTTGGTCCGGTGTATGACCTTCGATTTGGTGACGTGGCATAAAGCCGACCAGCTCGCCGTCGCGAAGCAGTGCTACGGAGGGTGATGACGGTGGCATGCCTGTGAAGTAACTCCGGGCTCGCTCTGTGGCTTCGAGGTCTTGTCCGGCAAATACGGTAACTAAGTGATCAGGGCGACTGGCGTGCTGAATTGCTTTAACAATTGCCGGGCGGGCGCCAGCAGCAGCACAGCCACACACTGAATTCACAACAACCATGGTAAGGCCCGGCCGGGCAACAGCCGCATCAACATCCGCTTCAGTGAGAAGCTCCTGGAATCCGGCTCTGGTAAGTTCTTCGCGCATTGGCTGCACAAACATTGGATCGTATGGCATAGTAAAATTAACCTGGGATATTAAGTAAGAAGTGTTCGTAAATATTCCATTTCCAGGGGACCAACCACTGGCGGGAATTCTGATTCAAAAGTATCACGTTTGGAACTATCCAACTGAATACCTGCTTTCAGATACTCTGCAGCTTCAGCGGGTTTCCCCATCATACATAGCCCCTTAGCCATTGAAATATGAGTGTCTGCACAGTCTGGTTCCAGCGAGAGTGCGCATGTGAACGATTCAATGGCATCGGTAGTGTTACCGGCGTCAAGCAATGCTTCACCAAGGTCAAGCCAGCACATGGCATCGCTCGGTTGCAATTCGAGAGCAGCGCGATAGCAGCTGACGGCATCCTGATATTGTTTCAGATTAACCAGCACGTCGGCCTTTGCATACCATACTTCGGCAACCGTCGGGTCCAGTTCCAATGCTGCATTGTAGTCCTGAAGAGCATCATGAAAGCTCTCTAGGGCGTCATGACACGTGCCGCGTCCAAAGTACGACGGGGCGTGCCTCTGGTCTGCCTGAATAGCCTTGGTAAACATGGCTATTGCATCAATGAGTCGTCCTCTGTCTTCAAGCGTTGCGGCAAGGTTGTGCATAACAGGAACATCCAGCGGATCGGCAGTATGAGCTTCGGAGTATGCCTCAATTGCTCTGTCAATATTTCCTGTTGCAGAATATGCGTTACCCATGTTAAACCAGGCATTAACAAAATCAGGCTTAATGAGTGTTGCCATTTCGTAGCACCGGATTGCTCCACGAAAAGCCTGACTCTTACCGATAATTACTCCCTTGTTAAACCATGCATTCTCGTCGTACGGATCCAGATCAATCAGTTTATCGTACACCTGTACTGCCGAGGCGAAATCTTCGAGTGCTTCATGACAGTATGCCAACTCGAACAGTGCATCGCGTGCGAGCTCATCTTGTTTGCTCAGGTAGGCAAACAGGCGACGAGCCTCGTCGAACCGAAGTTTCTTAGCAAGGATCATTGCCTTTGTAAACAGAGCGTCGGAGTTATCCGGGTCGGATACAAGAACTGCATCCACAACCAGCCCAGCCTGCTCCAGGTTGCCGAGTTGCTCCAGTGCAATTGCTTTGTTTACCTGAATTTCAGTGTCAACCGGATCGAGTTCAGCAGCCTTGGAATACACGTTAAGGGCGTCTGCCCAACGTCCGAGACTACACATTGCAACGCCCAGTTTATGCCATGCGTCGGCACTGTAGGGAGTAACATCACACCACATGAGTGCAAAGGTTAGGGCATCATCGAACTTGCGTAGTTCAAGGCAGTAGTGAACTACGGCTTCCAGTGCATCGGCACCAGGTAAACCGTTCTGCCATTGTCCGCTGCGGTGTGACTCCCGGAACTGCTGCAACGTTTCATCTAAATTTTTACCATCCGGTTCATCGGCGGCATCGTCGTCACTAAAAAATTCCAGCATGACGTACCCGAAAGTAAGTGAAACATCTGTCCGCTGTTGTATGCAATGTACGCATGAACAGGAACAGAACGGTTAAGAAAGTGGTGGATGTGGACAATCTGTTAAAGCCCCTTTCACTAATAAACACTGAACACGAGAAACTTCAGGTACTGGGTTTCGGGCATTGCAAGGAGAACCGGGTGGTCGGGTGCCTGATTGCCACGATGGATAAGACGTAATGACTTGTTTAATCGTGCTGCTTCGGCATACACAATATCAAGGAGGTCGTGCTCGGTTACAAGCTGCGTGCATGACGAGGTTACCAGGTAGCCATTCGGAGGGATGAGTTTCAGGGCTGCCCGGTTCAGGGTTGCGTAGCCGGATCGTGCGCCCGCAAGTGCAGAGCGGGTTTTTGCAAACGACGGAGGGTCAAGTATGACCATGTCCCAGGTGCGCCCACTCAGCGCGTGATCCTTCAGCACGTCGAATACATTGCCAATTTCAAAGTTCACGGTGGTGAGGCCGTTCGCTGCTGCATGGAGCCGCGCACTTTCGATTGCAGATGCCGAACTGTCGATACCCAGAACCTGCGCTGCCCCACCAAGACCGGCATTCAGGGCAAAGCCACCCACATTGCAAAAGGTATCAAGGACTGATAATCCGCGGGAGTACTGCTGCACCCAGTGTCGGTTTACTTTTTGATCCAAAAAATACCCCGTCTTTTGTCCGTCCAGCACATTGGCAAACAGCCGGATTCCGTTTTCGGTAAACTCTACCGGTCCGGATACGGCACCCCACAATACACCTTCACGGAGCGGGAGGCCTTCCTTGATACGTACCTGCATGGTATTACGTTCAACGATTGCTGTAAGATGTGGCAGAACGGTTCGAAGTGCGTTGGATATCTCTGTTAGACGAATGTCCATGCCGTAACTAAATGTTTGCACAACCGCAACGCTGCTAAAAATATCTATAATGAGTCCACTGAGCATGTCGGATTCGCCAAATACCAGCCGGTAGGCCTGACTGCTGCCAACAAAACGCGTGCGCAGGGCAAGTGCCTGCCGAAATCTGTTAACAAAGAAACCGGTGTCCACCACGTCATCGCACGTGCCAATGATGCGTACGGCAATCCTGCTCCTAGGATTATAGAAACCGATGCCAATCTCACGACCGGCGTCGGAAACCACTGTTACAATATCCCCGGCTGCAGCCTGCGGAGGTTCGGCCAGTTCTGTAGTGAACACCCACTGGTAGCCTCCGTACAGATTTTTATGCTTATGCGGCTTTAAGCGTGCAATTCTCATTATGAAAAATAACCTTCAGTAAACGATTTGCGTTGTAGATTGTTAGTAGTGTATGACGGTACTCCGGTCAATAGCGCTTTTCGTTACCGTGCTATGGACAACTCTTCCTGTCCATGCTCAAAACGAATATGCAGTGTGGCAGTTCGGGAATTTTGCCGGATTAGATTTCCGCACTGCTCCTCCCACGCCAGTTTCTGCTCCGTTTTACACTGACGAAGGGAGTTCGATGTGGTGTAACCCGATAACGGGTAATCTAATCCTGAGTTCGAATGGTAAGCAAGTGTACGATGCGTCGGGTGCTGTTGTTGCTAACGGCACCGGTTTGCGCGGAGGCAACTCCAGCTCGAACTGCGTAGTTATCCTTCCCGATCCGGCATTCAAGTACCCGTACGAAGCAACACGGTTCTACATATTCTGTATCGGTGACCAGTCTTCGGCGATTCAGCCGCCCGATTCCGCATTAACCATGAACACGGTTGAGTACAAGGATGGCAGATGGGAAGTGGTTCAGAAAAATGTGGTCGTTGACTCGGGCTTTGCAGAAAAACTCGCAGTTACACATCATTGTGATGGACGTTCGTTCTGGCTTGTTGTTCACGCACGGTCCGAGCCGGCATTTTATACATACCAGCTATCCGGGAAGGGGCTTCAACCGGCGGTGAAGAGTGTTGTGGGTGCGGTGAATACACCACGTGCCGACAGTGTGTTGGGTGGTGCGTACGGACAAGGCCTGATGGCTTTCTCGCAGGATGGTTCCAAGCTTGCAATGGCTACACCCTTCAGCTACTCAACAGAGGTATTCGATTTTGATATTTCAACTGGAATAGTTTCAAATGCCCGCGTCCTGGATCCGGTATCCCGAAACTACGGGGTCTGCTTTTCACCAAATGGTAGATATGTTTACGGTGTTCAATGGGCAACCCGAACCGAGAACGGATCTGTCGTCAGACAGTACGATGTGACCAATACCGTTAACCCAGTAGTTGTGGGGTCACTAAAACCAGCTGTTTCTGACTTTTACAATGGCGGTATTCAGGCGGGACCCGACGGGAAGCTGTGGCTGGCAATGGAAACGTCAGTAGTTAGTATTGCCAGTCCCGATAGTGCAGCTCCGGCCTGCGGTTTCCGTGCCGATGAGGTTGTGTTGCTGCCGTCATCCGATATTGTTGTTGGTTTGCCAACCATCGTTACATCATTCTATAAGCCTGGTCGGCTAAACAGTTGCGCACCACCGGTTAGTAGGATCACTGCCGATACCGCTGTCTGTTCCGGTGAGTGCCTTCAGGTTAGCAGCATTAGCACAAACTCGCCAGCACAGTGGTTATGGACATTTGATGGCGCTGAGCCGGCTGTCTTTAGCGGTGAACACCCTCCGGCGGTATGTTACCGGACTGCCGGTCGGTTTGCCATACGCCTAATTACCAGGAATCAATGGGGTGCCGATACGGCCACTCACTTTGTGCTGGTTCACCAACTTCCGGTAATTAGTGCCGGTGCGGATGTGATTTTATGCGATAGTGCATCGGGACGGTTAGCGGCAACGGGTGGCGTACGCTATGAATGGGAGGCACAGCAAGGTATTGGAAACCGATTTTCTCCTGACCCCATCGTTCGGGTGTTTGCACATACCGCGTTTGTTGTCCGCGGCTGGAACGAACACGGTTGCAGCTCTACTGATACAGTCATGGTTTATAGCTACCCACACGGAATGCCTCCTGTTACTCTGAGTGTTGTTCCATCGGTTGCTGAAGCTGGCTCCGAAGCCGTTATTCAGATTGCTGTTACCGATGGGGTACCAAATGCCGAGATCATAACAGAAGTTAGCATCCCTGCAAGGGCACTAACGGATGTCAGGGTTACGCATGGGACGGAACTGTACCGTAGAACTGCAGGGACTGACACGCTGATTCTGGGTGTCAGAACCAAACTGATGGATAGTAAAAACGTGATCAGCATTCGAGGGATTGCATTGCTATTCACCGATACGGTGCGGATTGCATTACGGAGCGCAACGTCGCTGACGTGTCAGCCTGTTCGGACCGCTGACACTACGTTTGCGGTTACTGCATGCGGGAAACTCCTCCGTGCTGTTACGTTTTTGAATACTCCACTGCAGATAACCGGTTACGAACAGCAGACAGGCAGGGTACGTATTTCCGGAAACCCGGCAGCGTTGGCAACAGTTTCGGTGTACACTCTTCAGGGAACACTTGTAGAGAACCATACCATCCGTATTTCAGCAGTTCCGTCCGCTGTACACTTGTCCAGCCTCCCCGCAGGCCTCTATCTGCTCAGACTACACAGTGGCAGTCACCAGGATATCCGCCTGATATTACAGGAATAATGAATATCCGGAAGGGGGCTCAGTCACACACTGGCACCACACATCCGGGGATTAATAAACAGTGCCTGGTAAAAAAAAACTCCACCCTAAGGTGGAGTTTACTGAGCCGACGACCAGACTTGAACTGGTGACCTGCTGATTACAAATCAGCTGCTCTACCAGCTGAGCTACATCGGCAGAGCAACAAAAATACAAATGCAGTGGCTATTCTTCAAAAAAACAGTGTGTTGCTATCGGAACAACTCCGGGGCAACGGCCTCCTCGATCATTTCACACCAGAGGTGACCAATCATGATGTGACACTCCTGAATCCGCGCAGTGTTGGTTGAAGGAACCACAACACTTTTTGTGCAGAGACCGCTTAACACTCCGCCCGAGCCCCCTAACAAACCAACCGTTTGAACACCAAGCATGTTTGCCCGTGTAACTGCCTGTACCACATTGGCCGAAGTACCGCTGGTGCTGATGGCAACAAGCACGCTTCCCGGCGAGGCAAAGGCTTCTATCTGCCTTTCGAAAACTCTGTTGTATCCGTAGTCGTTGCCACCGGCCGTAAGAACCGACGAGTCAACAGTCAGCGCCATGGCCTTGATAGCCCGACGTTCTACTGAGCCGCGAAGGCGCACCACCAGCTCTGCTGCAATATGCTGACTATCGGCAGCACTCCCGCCGTTTCCACACAACATGATAAGTGCGTTACTGACGGCGGCGGATGCCAGAAGTTCACCACAGTCCAAAATATTCTGTGACTGTGTTTGCAGCAACTCCTGTTTAGTGCTGATACTTTCGGAAATCGTAGAAGCAATACGTGATAGTGTGAAGGGGCTTGACATAATGGTTATCTCTGGAAATCAAACTCATCGGCAACGGTGTACGAAATTCGCATTTGTTGAGGTGCCTTACCTACGGTAGCAGCGAAGTGGGTGTTCGAGGCAACCCAGACCGTTGGATACCGTTCGTCAATAGGGACGGCTATATCCAGCGTTGCTTCAATCGTAGCATTCTCCACAGGCATACCTTCCAGCGAATCCACAGCATTGGTAACGGAGGCCTTCATGCTAACAACGGCAACGGGAATATCGTGCAAAACATCAACTTTTTTAAATGTTGCCTTTCCGGTAACAATGCGTTTTTTATTCTTGGGCGGACTCCCCAGGGTTGCGGCAAAGGCATCGGCATTAATGTCCCACGAATCGCCAACACGAACAGGCTTAGGCGGATTCATGATAACACCGGTTTTTAAGCCCCCCTCCGAGCGCAAGAGTCCAACAAGGTCGGCAGTTACTGCGGCAGCCAGGGTATCATCGTTAACAGTATAAACGTAGCCTGTATCCGAGTAGAAGGCCTTAATGGTGGTCCCGGTGGACACGATGGTGGTGTTTTGTCCCTGGTACCGCGTTTCTGCATTGCGGACTACGACGGTTTTCACCGCCTCTTGTCCGTCCTCTGTAACGTTGTTTACGGTAACAGTTCCGGCAAACGTTGACCGCACTGTATCGGCCTGTACGGTTTCTTCCCTGGTGCCGTGCAGGAGCGCATAACGGGAGATCCTGATATTCATTGCCTTTACCAGGTACTCGTCGAACGGTCTGAGTTCGCGGCCGAGCTTAAGCTGAATTGCTGTATCCGAACCTATAGTGTTCTGTTTTGGTTTCTGGGCACTGACCGGCACGGTAACAGTTGTACTAAAGCCAGCCAGCAGCAAACCGGTGCACAGAGTTTTTATTGTTTGGTGGAGAAAACAAACATGATTGCGATGTAGCGGCATGAACGAATGGAGGAGTGATGATAACGTCATTTACGAAGTGATTTCAATTTCAGCCAGGACAGACGTAGCGTTGATGAACAGCACCGGTGCATCGGCACTTGACGAGTTGATAACATTGGTGTCATCTATCGACCCAAGGATGGGAGTGCCGCGTACAATCACCGTCCACGTTGACGGTACTCGAATTGTAATACCACCAAGAACAGCGGTTGCTGTAATAGTTTCGCTGGCACTTCTCAAGCCGGCCAGCCGCAGGTCGCAGTCAACCGATCCGAATACTGCGGTAAGATCACCGCCGGCGAACTGCTGTGAAGTACTCCGTGCTCTAAATGAGCTGAACAGAGCAACGGTATCCAGGGTATCGGAATCAGTCTGGGAGTTGCGTGTGCCATTCAGAGGCTCCGTACTGAGATCGTCTTTTTTTTTTATTCGTTTGGTAATAAAGGAAATCCCAATCAGGATAAGAAGTACAGGCCAAAATGCGCTCCAGAATCCGCCTGGGAGATAGCCAAGTTCGCTCATCTGAAGGATTGCGCCAACGCTGAATAAAATAACGTTGCCAACAATCGTGCCTGAGCGGAAAATCAGGCGCAGGATGGCCAGAACCGATAGCGTGACTGGCCACCACCGTAGGATAACATCGCCGTAAAAGTTTAATCCAAGTGAGTTCAGCAGCCACCCTGTGCCCACAAGTACAAGGATAATGCCCAGCCAGAAGCCAAGTCCGAACTCGCTGCTCCGGGTACCAAACCGAAAGTGAACTGAGTGTTGAGCTGATGTATTGGGATTGTCCATACTAAACTCCCCGTTAGTGTTGTGGTGCAGTAGAACGAATAAAGTTAGAAATCGTTGTAACCACGTATTCGATTTGTTGGCGAGTTAGCTCAGGGTACACAGGCAGTGACAGTACGGTACGCGCAAGGTTGCAGGTTACCGGAAAAGCGTCATCGGTACGTGCAAGATGCCGGAAGCATTCCTGACTGTGCAATGGGAGGGGATAGTAAATCTCGGTACCAATGTGGTGCTCCGTAAGGTACGCCCGCATGGCGTCGCGGTGCTTTGTTCGGATTGTGTACTGGTTATAAATATGGGCGTTGGCGCCGTTTTCGGGCTGCAGTGTTGCCGGCAGAAGTATGGTGTTGGACTCGTCGAAGTTGGTTACGCCGGCTGCCGTGGCCATGCCTTCCTCGATAAACAGCGTGTTATACAGCTCTGCGTTCTGTTGGCGTGCTTCGTGCCACGACTGCAGATGTTCCATCTTTATGCTAAGCACAGCAGCCTGCAGGGCATCCAGCCGGAAGTTACCGCCAACATATTTGTGGTAATAGCGGGGTTCCATGCCATGGTTTCGAAGCTGGCGCAGCTTATCGGCCAGTTGACCCTGGTTTGTGGTTATCATGCCGGCATCGCCCATGGCACCAAGGTTCTTGGTAGGATAAAACGAAAAGCAGCCCATTGTACCTATGCCACCCACGCGTGTTCCTCCGCAGGCCCGGGTGCCGATGGCCTGAGCCGCATCTTCGATGACCGGGATATCATGCTGAGCTGCAATTGCCATGATCTGTTCCAGACCTGCCGCCTGTCCGAACAGGTGAACAGGGATAATCGCAGCCGTCCGCGATGTAATGGCGCACTCTACAGCTTCAGGCTGCATCATAAAACCGCGGGGGTCCACATCAACAAATACCGGCGTTGCACCCGTACGTGCTACACACCCCGCCGTTGCAAAAAACGAGAAGTCGGGTACAATTACTTCGTCACCAACGCCTACATCCAGAGCCATCAGCGCAAGCAGCAGGGCATCGGTGCCGCTGGATACGCCAACGGCATTTTCCACACCAAGGTACTCGGCTGCCTGCCGCTCAAAAGCACTAACTTCCGGTCCAAGGATATACGCCTGGCTTTGAGCCACCCGGATTAACGCTGCTTCGAGCTGTGGCTGCAACTGTCGGAACTGGGCCTGTAAATCAAGTAAGGGTACCTGCATGGAGTACAAACTTATTGGTTTTCGGACCGAATTAGCTGATACCAAATGTTTAATGCAATTTTGTACTCGTTATTCAATAATGTTTTATCAGAGGATAGTAATGATAATCGGTGTTCCAAAAGAAATTAAGCCGCTGGAAAAAAGAGTTGGTATGACTCCCGGCGGATGCGATATGATGATTCGTAATGGTCATACCGTAGTCGTGCAACGGTCTGCCGGTGAAGGCAGCGGTTTTGCCGATGAGAAGTATGCTGCCGTTGGTGCCGAACTTGTAGAATCGGCAGCCGACGTATATGGCCGTGCCGATATGATCGTAAAGGTTAAAGAGCCAATTGCACCCGAATATCCGCTTATTCGGAAGGACCAGGTTTTGTTTACCTACTTTCACTGTGCTGCGTCCCGCGAGCTTACCGAAGCGATGGTTGCAAACGGCTCCGTTTGTATCGCGTACGAAACCGTGCAGCGTGCAGACGGTTCGCTGCCGTTGCTGATCCCGATGTCGGAAGTTGCAGGCCGGATGTCAGCTCAGGAAGGTGCTAAATATCTTGAGCATCCAATGGGTGGGCGGGGGGTACTGCTTGGCGGGGTCCCGGGTGTTAAACCCGCCAACGTCATCGTCCTTGGCGGCGGTGTTGTTGGTACCAACGCTGCAAAGATTGCTGCGGGGTTCGGTGCTCGCGTTACCATTTTTGATAACAATCTGTACCGTCTGCGCTACCTTGACGACGTTATGCCAAGGAACTGTGAAACCCAGATGTCAACCCCGGCAAATATCCGCGAAGCGATTGTTGATGCTGATTTAGTGATTGGTGGCGTACTGGTTGTGGGCGCAAAGGCTCCCCGACTGGTAACTCGCGACATGCTGTCCACCATGAAACCGGGCAGTGTGATTGTTGACGTTGCCGTAGATCAGGGTGGCTGTGTTGAAACAACGAAGCCAACCACGCATGATAACCCTACCTATGTTGTTGACGGTGTGGTTCACTATTGCGTTGCCAATATGCCGGGTGCTGTACCCTATACGTCCACACTTGCCCTGACCGGCGCAACACTCCCGTATGCCATGAACCTTGCCAACCATGGATGGGAAGCCGCTGTTAAGGAAAGTCACGAACTGGCACTGGGAGTGAACATCGTAAAGAATACAATCGTGTACAAGGCCGTTGCCGATGCATTTGATATGGAGTATAAACATCTGAACGATGTGATGGGCTGGTAACGTTTGGTTACGGATTATCAAAGGTTTTTAAATTATGGTGCGTAACCTCTGTTGTAGTGTTCTGATCTGGGTGTCGCTTATGCTTGCAGGGCAGGCACAGGCGATATCACAGGAGGTGCGCGCCGCTTTTGATGACAGCAGCACGGTGTGGGTAATCACGGCACAGATGCAGAAGTCGCACTGGTTTCTGCAAGCCGATACTGCCGGGTTTTCCGAAGCACGGCTGTTTAAGCGGACTGATGGAGAGTACCGGCTTGAAATTTCACGGATGGATTCCACCGGAACGCTTGTAACCGTGAATGACGTTATCTCCGAAGGAGCAGTCCGCTCAGTCAGAGCACGTGTTACAGCTGTCTACCATAATAAACTGACGGCTGGGACCGGAACAGGGGCTGGAGCGCCGGGTTTCGGTTCGGAATCTGTTGCATCGCTGGATGCCGGGCGTACCAGCCTTCTGGTTGGCTCTACCTTTTGGGGCCTTGCATACGGCTTATATACCACCGCAGCCCTGGGTGCCGACGAGTACGTGGGCTACGGTGGTCTGATTGGGATTGGAGTTGGCTACATGGTCCCTGCCTTGCTTACAAGGGGAAGACATGTTTCTGTTGCCTCCAGTGAGCTTGCACTTGGTGGACTGTTTCAGGGGCTCGGACACGGGCTGCTGCTGACCGGTACCTTGTTTGGCGATGATCCGATTGATTTTAGAACCCCGTATGCCTTGGCTGTTATTGTCGGCCTGTCAGAAGCCACTGCCGGCTACCTGATTGCTGCCAAAACCAATATGTCGGCCGGCGATGCTTCAGCTATTACCGCATCGGCATTCACAGGAAGTATTGTGGGCGCCCAGCTTGCCGGTACGGTGCTAACGGGCATTAGAACCAACGATGAATTTGACATCCGCGTGGCATCCGGAATCATCCTGGCAACATCGGCCGCAGGAATTTGGGCTGGAACGATGCTGGCCGAGGCCTATCACTTCACACCGTCCGACGCTGTTGCCTACACCCTGATTTCTGTATATGGCGCTGCACTGCCGTATGCATTTGCCCCGATAATTTCGCATGACCTGGAATCATCGGTGTATCTGTACGCTGTCGGGTTGATTACTACGGTTTCCGGAATGTGGCTGGGGCTACAGGTGGTTCAGGACCATGACCTTGTGCCACCCGCTACAACGTACATGGCTGCCGGTGCAGGTGCCGGTGCACTTGCCGGACTGGGCGTGTATGGCTTAACCGGTGCATCTGACGAAGATACCGCTGTCCTTTTCCCATATGTGGGCTCTGTTGCCGGTTTCCTGTTTGGGTATGGACTGTCGGAAACAATTCCTGACGGTGATTTTGGCAGCGCCATAGATCTTACCGTAAAACCCAAGGCACTCCTTGCCGCTGACGGTGGCGTACAGTTTATACCCACTGTAGGGTTTAACTGGAGTTTTTAATTTCTTGTAACTTGCAGTCTCCGGCCTGCAGGTCTGCAACCGGCGGTACCAGCCAACCGGAGGTTAACCTACACTTGTGCAACAGTAATCTTTAAACATTATGACGAATATTCCCGACCACACATCCACACTTGAATCGGCAATCAGCGCTGTGCGTAACCGTACGTTTTTTGCACACTGGCCGGAAGCCCCCTCAGGGAAAATTTATGGCGAGACTGCTAATGCCGACGGTGAAGCAGCTTTTAAGGCTCACCTTGGAAAACCGTTTACGGAACTCCTGCAAAACGATGCCGAGCCGGTGGGTTCCGAACTGTCGCCCTGGGGCTTCCCGCTGCATATTACCTACCCGAGTGCCAAGGTGGACGAGCTTACCGAGCAGGCACGGATGGCACAGGCATCGTGGCAGAGAGTGCCGGTACGCAGTCGGGCGATGATTCTGATTGAAGCTCTGGAACGCGCAGCACAGCGGTTCTTCGAAATTGGGTATGCCACCATGCATACTACCGGCCAGGGCTTCGTGATGGCATTTCAGTCCAGTGGACCCCATGCGTTTGACAGAGCACTGGAATCTGTTGCGCTGGGAGTTGTAGCGCACGAAACATTTAGCAGCAGTGCCACCTGGGCTAAGCCCATGGGCAAGTTCGAGGTGCATATTCAAAAACATTACCGAACGATCCCAAAGGGTATTAACCTGGTCATCGGCTGCTCAACGTTTCCGGTGTGGAACTCGTTGCCCGGCATCTTTGCAGGCCTGATTACCGGAAGCAGCGTTATCGTGAAGCCGCATCCGATGGCTGTGCTGCCCATTGCAATCATCGTGGCCGAGATTCAGAAAACACTCCGTGATGTTGGAGTACATCCGCTAACAATACAGCTTGCTGCCGATTCGGCCGATAATCCTGTGGCGCTGAAGCTTCTGGAACATCCCGCAATTCAGGTTGTTGACTATACCGGTGGTCCGGCCTTTGGAAACATTGTGGAAGAAACGGCCCGACGCCTGGGTAAGGTTGTGTACTCCGAAAAAGCAGGCGTGAACAGCGTTATTATCGATAGTGCCGATGATCTTGATGCAGCACTGGATAACCTGGCATTCTCGGTATCCCTTTACTCCGGTCAGATGTGTACGGCTCCTCAAAATATTTATATTCCAGCCGAGGGAGTGATGGTGAAGGGGGCTTTGATACCGGCAGGTGACGTTGCCGAAAGATTGAAAGTAAAAATTGATACATTGGTGGGTAACCCCAAGATGGGTCCGGGTACGCTGGGGACAATTCAGAATCCGGCAACCGCACAGCGCGTTGCTGATGCGCGCACAACTGGTCTGCCCGTACTCCGCGACTCGGCAGAGGTTGGCCAGGCAGGCTTCGATACGGCCCGTACGGCATCACCATTACTGCTGATGGCAACGGCAGCCGATGCTGCAACCTATCACCGTGAGTGGTTTGGTCCGATATCGTTTGTGATAACCGCACAATCGTTTGGTGATGCTGTGCGCGAGGTAGCCGCTACCGTTCGGGAAGCCGGCGCACTGTCGGTCCTGATTTACACAACCGATCCTGATAAAGCCGAGCAGTCGGAACAGGTCCTGGTATCAGCGGGAGCCCCGGTAGCCTATAACTTTAACAGTTTTGTGTGGGTTAACCAGTCGGCAGCGTATTCCGATTTTCACGGTACCGGTGCTAATCCGGCAGGAACGGCATCGTATTCGGATTTAGGATATATCACCGGTCGCTACCATGTGGTTGGCGTGCGCAAGCAGGCTGCATCTGCCTGAGCCCCTTTAACGGGAGGTTTACGCCAATGCCTGCTCAAGATCTGCAATCAGATCTTCGGGATCTTCAACACCAACGCTCAGCCGCACCAGTCCCTGGGTAATGCCAAGGCGTTTGCGCTGCTCGTCGGGCACACTGGCATGGGTCATCGTTATCGGATGGCAAACGAGTGACTCAACGCCACCAAGACTTTCGGCAAGGGTGAAGAGTTTTGTTTTGGCGGTAAATTTCTGTGCGGCCGCCAGCGAGCCAAGCTCAATACTTATCATGCCACCAAATGCCTTCATCTGGCGGGCGGCAATGGAATGCTGGGGGTGACTTTTCAGGCCGGGATAGTGTACAGCCTGAACCTTTGAATGTGTATCCAGAATTTCGGCAAGAGCAAGGGCATTGCTGCTGTGTGCTTCCATCCTAAGGTGTAATGTTTTTGCGGAGCGCAAACACAGCCAGCTTTCAAGCGGACCCGGCACGGCACCGGCGGCATTCTGAATAAAGTGCAGCTGCTCGGCCAGTTCAGAGGTTTTTGTGGCAACAATGCCATGCACCAGATCGCTGTGACCACCAAGGTACTTTGTGGCACTGTGCACAACGATATCGGCACCAAGCGTAATTGGCTGCTGCAGATAGGGTGAAGCAAACGTATTGTCAACAACCATTAGTGCATCAGCCCCGTGCGCGATGGTAGCAACGGCAGCAAGGTCAGTAATGGTCATCATCGGATTTGTTGGTGTTTCGGTGTACACCATTTTTGTTGTGGCAGTGAGTGCCCTGGCTACATTGTCAGGATTGCGCATATCCACGAACGAAAACAGCAGACCAAATTTTTCGTGCATCCGCGTAGCCAGGCGGTAGGTGCCGCCGTACATATCCTCGGCCATAATCACGTGGTCACCTGCTTTCAGCATCCGCAGGACGGCGTCAACCGCTGCAGACCCGCTGCCAAAGGCTATTGCATCGGCAGCTTGTTCCATTGCGGCTAAGCAGGTTTCCCAGCGCGATCGTGTTGGATTCTGGGTTCGGGCATACTCCCACCCCTTGTGTTTGCCAATTTCTTCCTGGGCGTAAGTCGAGGTTTGATACAGTGGTACGGTAACGGCACCGGTGAGTTCGTCAGGTTCCTGGCCAATATGAATGGCCTTGGTAGAAAATTTCACGATGTTGGTTTGTGGTTAACGGCTGAGGTAAAACTTTTCGGCTCTGCGGAAATTAGAGCCCTGAACAGTGCAGATATACACGCCCTCGGGCAGATCAGAAATCGATGAGCTGTATTCATGCTCACCTTTTGATGCATATCCGCTGTACACTTTCTTCATTTCCTTGCCAAGCAGGTTCAGTACGGTTACTTCCAGCTTGTCCTGTTCGGCACCAAGATTTACCCGTACGTTCAGGACGTCGGGAGTTGCCCGAACGGCAATGATTTTGCTCTCAGTCTTGTTTGTATCGGCCGCAAGCACTGTCCGTGATCGGCTGCGCGGTGCGTTTTGTGCTGCTGCCAGAATTATCTCTACGGCGTTGAGTGACGGGATTGAAAGCTGACCGTTGCCATTGAACACCCGAAGGGGTGGCGATACCGATTTCCCACTTTTGTCGGCCCGGACTACCGGCGATGCAGCAATCCCAAGCAGAACTGAAAGTATCAGGCCTGCAAGGAATGTGCGGGTATGGTACGGGCGTTGTTTCATCTTTTATACCTCGTGCCAGCAAAAGTAGCTGTCAGAACACCAATAAAGCAAATAACGTGCAAAAAAAAACGGATCCCGTGGGATCCGTTTTCCTTGTTTGCAGGCTGGCGGTTTTTTACCGTGCAATCACAAACGGGACTGCTTCGGCGTAGTCAGAGCTTTGGATGCGCAGTGAGTACACGCCGTTCGAAAGTGACTGTACCGGAATAGAGAGCGAATATTCGCCGTCTTCCAGAGATTGCCGAATCAGCGTGGCCACAACCTGACCTGCAGTGTTCACCAGTTCGATTGTTGTTGGTGCCGTAACGCCGATACCAAATTCAACAACGGCAACGTCAGAACTTACAGGGTTGGGTGAAGGGGGCTTGACAAAGTGTTTGTTCTTGCTGAGCGAAACTACACGCTTGGTAAGGGCACAGTTAGTGATTTCGGTGCTGCACCCCGATGTTGTGGTGATGAAGCACGGACGGAACAGGTTTACTTCCAGGTCCTGATTCTGTTTGAACTCTTCGGACAGGAGCAGGGTAGTACCAAACGAGAATAAGTTACCATCAGCGCTTAATGGCGTGAAACCGTTGAGCGAGAAGCGTAGGCGTGATTGTGTACCGTTAATGTCGGTCCGTACCGGATCGCTAACCGTCCAGTCACCCGGGAGGTCCAGTTTGGTGATCGAACCCGGCGTAAATGCCATTGAATTGGTTACATAGATCACATCGGCAGTGAGCGACAGGATGCCGGAGCCGGCCCAGTTGGATGAGCTGGCGGAAACAGTAAATCTGGCCGACGGGTCGGTATTGGGGTCGGTTACAGATCCCTGACGGTTGTTGGAGAGCTTAAAGGCAAAGGGTACAACGTATCCAATTCCTCGCAGCTGAACGTAAACGTCGGGGTTGAACTCGGTATTCTGGCCTTCTTCGTAGTTCACAACCTTGATTCGTGCCGAAAACGACCTGTCAGGCCAGGGTGCCGTGTTTGGCTCGTTGGGGATAAACCGTACCACAACACGGTAGGTGGACTGTGCGGGAATCATGAACGGTAGGGTGACAGGCACATTCGAGGCATCCAGGATGTTAACAATCTGGAATACTCCTGCGTCGGCGTCAACAAGTTGCAGGTCACGGATTTCCAGCCTGTTTACACCACCGCCGGTGTTTGAAATGGTGAATTCCATGAGTGGCTGATCACAATTGGCAAGTTGCCGACCGTAATCAATGTCGGTAACCCGAATGTCCGGTCCTGCACAGCTTGCCACATCAAAGCGTTCCGTGGTTTGAGCCGTGGTTGTTAGCACACTGTCAGTACCGTTACCGGGGATGGCATCGTGGGTAACTTCAACAACCAGGTTGCTGCCACCGTTGTAACCGCTTGGGCGGGTGTACTGAACCGGGATTGAAAGGGTGTTGTTCCCGGCAATATGTGAAACGGTGTAGGGGTTGGCCGGGGGCGTGGCAAACGACCATGCGGCGTCTGAGCCGGGGGCTAAGGCCACCGACACCGTCAGGTCCATATTGCCATTGTTGGTGATGACCAGGTTTCTGCTAACAGGCTGTCCTTGCGGTGTTTCCAGACACAAGAGCGAAGCCCCCTGCGTGGTGATTTCTGGAAGAATTCCTTCTCCTTCCAACAGGGCAGACACGTCAGGAATACCGCTTTCCTGCCATACGGGCCTGATGGCCTGGCTGTACGTTTGCCGGTCTGCCGGACGGAATTCAACAAGAACCTGGATAACATCGGCTACCGATACCTTGGGGTTTGTAACGGGGGTACCGTTCTGCATCAGACCGTTAATCTTAAACACAAAGTTGGCATCATTACTTCCGGCGGGCCAGTATTTGGAGCCATCCATAAATGTGACATCGGTAAGTGTAATTGCCTGGTTACCGGAGTTGCGTACTTCAATCAGGGCCTGGTGCAATGTGTTCACCCGACGTTTCAGCCAGTTGTAACCGGTGATGCGCGGTCCAGGCTCCTGCGTACGGCCTGTCCAGGTACTTACGCTGTCAGGTCCGTCGCCGTTGTTTTCAAATACAACGTCTATCGAATCGGTTCCCACAGAGCCACGCTCATAGCAAATTTCTGTGACAACAACTTCCTGCTTGGGTGCTACGCGGATGGGCAATGGCGGTGTTGTGGGTGACGATACCGTAAAGTTTTGTCCGTTATATCCCGTAAGTGCGGTTACCACAAGAGTATCCGATCCGGGGTTCTTTATGGTAATGCCGGGCTGCTTGCACACTTTTTCGTTTACGCCAACGATGCCGGCATTAAAGTTGTCAACTTCGATGCGTGGTATGGCGGCAACGCCAACCAGGGGAAGCCGGAAGGGGGCACATTCGGTGGAGATTTCAATGGTGTCAATATCAAGGTCAGACAGCAGGTTGGTGGTTTCGCGGGTTCCCTGATAGGTGACGTCGAGGGTTACGGTTTCACCGTCCTTAAGTGTAACCGCCGGCGGAATACCATTAGCGGTAATCGAGAAATACGTTCCTGCCAGTACTCTGCTGCGCCGGAGCTCAATGTTACCACCCGTAGTGTTCCGGATGGTGAGCTGTAATGTTTTATTGGTTCCGAGTCGGAGTTTGCCAAAGTCCAGGATCGGTGGTTCAAAGCTGAGCTTTGGTGCAAAGTACTGAATGGTATCGCGGGTGAAATTGCCTGCCCAGTCAGTTACATCAAATTCGCAGTAGGCATCCTTGGATTTATCGATCACTTCCCACTTAAAGCTAAACCGCTTATACGAGTTGTCCTTGGGCAGCGGCGGGTCAGCGGTGATATATACAAGCCGGTAGTTTGTACTGTTCGAACCGAACACCGTGTCGATGCTGAAGACGCCTGTTTCCACCTGATCGGTGTCCCTTGGTGTTGCAAGTGGCGGATCCGGGATGTTGCGTAATTCGGTGGCTTCGTAGGTGAAGTCGCCGCAGAGATCTGTTGAGGTAAGAAGCGGTGGTAATGTGTCTACGGATGTTGTAGGCCTGAACCCTGAAGCTGCGGGCCAGCCATACGAGTCAACATTACCAAAGCCGTAGATATAACCGCCAAATTTAATTTTACCGTTTGTTGTGATGTGGTGAGCTGTTGCTTCAGAGTTGAAGTCGATCTGGGTCCAGTGAAGGTTATTGCCCATGTGATTGTACAGCAGTGTCGGAGCTGCCGCGCGGGGGTGATTCCACACGGCCTTCCCGTCAATCTCAAGGCTTTTCAGGTTGTCAACATAATTAGGGTCAGCGGTGTCAGCCCAAACAATCAGGTTTAGTTTATGAACCATGTACTTGGGATCGGTAGGCGACTGGAAGATTGTGTTAGGGATAAACTGTTCCTGTGGCACCACGTTAATCATGAACGGGTCGTGGAAATCATCGCCGTCAAAGCTGGCAGAACAAGCGTACTGCATCACGAAGATGGGCTTGTCGGCTTCCCACACGCTGTAACCGTTTGTTAGCACCGATGGTGCTGTAGCCTGGGCAAGGTCGGCAAAATCACCGGCACTCATCAGCTTGCCACCACCCTGTCCAAGTAATTTCTTTGTCTTCTTATCGTAGTATTTCAGCGTCCACGTTGTATTGGGCTGTGATGAGATTACGCGGAAAACATCGCCTTTTGCCTTAGGGTTGGAGCCGTTTCTGGCATATTCCACGGTAACATATTTTTTACCCCAGGTTTCAACCGGTGGCGTCATCTCAACCATGTGATCTCGACCGTTGCCGTTTACCAGGAGATTGGGCATGGTGGTCCGATTGTGATACGAGAGCATGCCGATAGGCTTGTTGCTTGTGATTTCGGTGCCGGTAATATCAAACAGACCACGGGTGGTTCCATCACCGGTAACGCAATACACGTCACCCTCTTCCATGGAAACCTGCCATTCATCACCAATCTGCTTGCCCCCCATGGTTTTGGCATAACCCTTACCGGTACCGCGCAGTTTAATGTTGACGACGGTGCCGTTTTCTTTGGCGACAATTACGAAGCCTGCCGGCCACTGGTAGATTTCAGCGAAGTCATAGTACGACGTAACTATGTACTTTTTGCCGAACGCCGACGTAGGAATGGCGAGGAACCCGTCCGACGTAACGTATTTACCGTTCAGCACGTACACCGAAATCGGCTGCGGCGCCGTAATGCGAATCCCTTTCTTTACCACGCGTTCGATCTCGCGCACTTCCCACGACCAGTTGGTTTCGCCCCGTGTGTCGTTCAGGATCCGAACAACATACGGCTCAATATTTCGGCGGTAGGTTTTATCACCGGCGGCATCATATACCGTTACCTCGGTTGAATAGGCGGATGCGATCTGTACGTCGAGTGACGTTACCGGTTGCTGCGGGAAGTCGTTGGCTGGTATTGCTATCCAGAATTCTGTCCCCTGTGAGCCGCCAACAACCTGAATGTGCCCGTCGTCCTTCTTTTGTGCGGACACCTGAACGGCAATCGCCACGGAAATGCAAAAAATAAAAATGCGTATCATTTTATGAAACATAGAAATCCTCCGGTTTCAGATTGTAGTTACGGATGCTACACCATGCTGCCAAAAGTATAATTCACCGACGCTGAATAAGTTACATTCAACACCGGGTATACGGGCTAGGAATACCACACCATTGTGCATTATAACAGTGCATTATAACAAAAAGTTTCCATTCGGGTTACGATATTTCAATGGGTGCGGCAAACTTTATTAGGTGGCCGGTACTTCGTACCTTTGTGCTTGGCTTTCACATTACGTTTATTCTAGTGAGTGACATGGAAACAAATACCGCATCAAACCTGGATTTTTCTACCATTACTTTTCCAAACAAACGCCGTCAGGCAGAAGATTTTGTGCCAATTGCCAAGGAAATCCGCCGCGACATCATTAAAATGCTGGTGCGCGCAGGGTCCGGGCACAGCGGAGGGCCCATGGGGTCGGCCGACATCTTTGCGGTACTCTACTTTGGCGGTGTGATGAACTATAATCCCGCAGATATGAATCAGCCGGACCGCGACAGGTTTGTTCTCTCGGCAGGACACATGGCGCCGGTCCTGTATGCGTCGCTGGCAAATGCCGGGTGCTTCCCCAAGGACGAGCTGGGTACACTGCGCAAATTCGGGTCGCGCCTGCAAGGGCATCCCGGACGTGATATGCATCTGCCGGGTATCGAAACATCAAGCGGTTCGCTTGGACAGGGAATCTCCATTGCCGTGGGTATGGCAATGGCCGATAAGCTGGTGGATCGAAACAGCCGGAAAGTGTTTGCATTAACGGGTGACGGTGAGCTGCAGGAAGGCAGTGTGTGGGAGGCTGCAATGGCGGCGTCGAACTACAATCTGGACAATTTCTGCTGGATTATTGATAATAACGACTGTCAGATCGACGGACGGTTGCCCGATGTGATGAATGTGTATCCCATCGACGACAAGTGTAAGGCCTTCGGCTTCGAGACGATTGTTGTGGACGGACACAACCATGCCGATTTGGTAAGGGGCTTTGATTTCTTCCTGGATAACCACAAAAAGGAAACCGGCAAGCCTACCTGCATCATCGCACGGTCATTCATGGGCCATGGCGTGAGCTTTATGAACGACAAGTTTGAGTGGCATGGTAAGCCCCCTTCAAAAGAACAGGCTGAACAAGCTCTTGCCGAACTGGCATAATGACGGTTTACACGATTGATTTTCTCCTCACCGGATTTTATTCCCTACTTCATTCTTGATCATGGAACTTCTTGGACAAAAACCTACTCGCTTTGGCTTTGGTGACGGACTTGTTGACCTGGGCGAAAAGTATGAAAACGTTGTTGTACTTGGTGGCGATATCACCGGTTCGGTGATGACGTCGCTGTTTAAAGATCGCTGGCCTGACCGCTTTTTTTCGGTTGGAATTGCTGAACAAAATGCAACGACCATTGCGGCGGGTCTTGCCCTTACCGGCAAAATTCCGTTCTTTGCCTCATACGGTGCTTTCTGCGCCTTCCGGAATGCTGACCAGTTGCGGATTTCAGTATGCTATAACGAAGCCAATGTTAAAATTGGCGGCGGACATGCCGGTATCAGCGTTGGTCCTGACGGTGCTACCCACCAGGTTCTGGAAGAAGTATCGTTCCTGCGTACGCTGCCACACATGACGCTGCTGGTTCCGTGTGACTACGAGCAGGCCCGCAAGGCAACGGTGGCTATGGGCGAGATGGTTGGTCCGGCATACATCCGCTTTGGCAGGTCGCCGGTGCCGATGTTTACCACCGAGAACACTCCGTTTGAAATTGGTAAGGCATACGTGTACCGCGATGGCACCGATGTTGCACTGGTTGCCAATGGCGCGATGGTATGGGAAGCCCTCACCGCCGCCGATTACCTGGCAAAACAAGGTATTCAGGCACGGGTCATTAATGCACCGTCAGTTAAACCGTTTGATTTTGAAACCATCACTGCGGCAGCCCGCGAATGCGGCTGTATTGTCACGGCCGAAGAGCATCAGCTCCATGGAGGTTTGGGCGGTGCTGTTGCCGAATGTACGGCAAAGAACTTCCCGGTGCCAATTGAATTTGTTGGCGTAAAAGATACGTTTGGCGGCTCCGGCGAGCCCGAAGAGCTGATGGAGAAGTTTGGTCTTACCTGGCGCGAAATCGTGGCTTCGGCCAAGATAGCCATGCAGCGTCGCGACAAGGGCAGCACCGGCGTTCGGGCCATTAAAGATGTCCCGGTTTTCGAATAACATCGCAATCACAGATCCGGTTTTGTTGCGTATCGCGGCAATTGCTCACGATGCAGGTGTGCAATGCTACGTGGTAGGGGGCTTTGTACGCGATGCCCTGCTCCAGAAAGATCGTAGCGATATTGATATTACGGTTATTGGTGATCCAGTTCGGTTCGCTCGGATGGTGGCCGATGCTTTTAAGTCGCAGACGGTGGAGTACGAGCGGTTTCGGACAGCGATGGTTCCGGCCTTTGGTAAGCAAATTGAATTTGTTGGAACCCGGCAGGAGGTGTACCGTGAGGGGTCGCGTAAGCCGATTGTTAAAGAGGGGACACTTGAAGACGACCTGCGCCGGCGTGACTTTACGGTGAACGCTATGGCAGCCTCGCTCTCGGCCGATTCCCTTGGCGATGTTGTTGATTTGTTTCATGGAGCCGAAGATCTCGCCAGGGGGCTACTGGTAACGCCGCTTGATCCGGAAGTTACCATGTCCGATGATCCGCTCCGGATGATGCGGGCTGCACGCTTTGCTTCTCAGTTGCAGTTCAATGTTGACGACGATGTTCTCAGAGCTATCCGTATGATGGCGTCCAGAATTACCATCGTCTCTCAGGAGCGGATAACAGATGAGTTATTAAAGATATTGCAAACCGAACGTCCGTCAGTAGGACTTAAAATTCTCTTCGACACAGGTCTTCTGCAGCACGTCTTCCCTGAAGTCCACAACCTTGCTGGTGTTGACTTAGTGATGAAGGGGGCTCAGGAATACGCCCATAAGGATGTGTTCCTGCACACTCTTAAAGTTGTTGATAATGTAAGCCGTATGTCGGACAACCTGTGGCTGCGGTTTGCAACACTGATGCATGATATTGCCAAGCCCCGTACCAAGAAATTTGTAGATGGGCATGGCTTTACATTTCACGGGCATGAAGACCTTGGAGCCCGGTGGCAGGATAAAATTTTCCGGCGGATGAAACTGCCGCTTGACCAGCTTGATTACGTAAAGAAATTAGTTATGCTGCACCAGCGTCCAATGCAACTGGTTGACGAAGGTGTAACCGATAGTGCAATCCGCAGGCTTGCCGTAAACGCCGGCGACGCTATTGATGACTTGTTTATGCTCTGCAGGGCCGACGTCACCACCAGAAACCCACGCCGGGCACAGCAATACCTGAAGAACTACGACATTGTCCAGGCAAAAGTTCACGATGTTGTAGAGCGCGACAACCTGCGCGCCTTCCAAAGCCCCGTTCGTGGAGAGGAAATCATGGAAATCACCGGACTGGATCCGTCGCGCACAGTAGGCTACATCAAGTGGATGATCGAAGAAGCAATTTTAGATGGCATCATCCCCAACGATCACGATGCAGCAAGAAAGTACATGCTCGCAAATCTCGACACATGGATGGCACAGGCCCCCACCGCACGGTTTTCACGCAGGGGGTAGCGGTCGCCCACACGAAACCCCGTAGGGGCGGATGGCATCCGCCCTCCACAAAACAACAAAACGATAATCCGGTGGGGCAACCCCGCGTGGTCGCCCAAACAAACCACCACCACATCCGGCACCGGGCGCCCGCCGTGCGCCCCTACGGTCCTCTTATCCAAAATCCTGTAAACCTGCCCCCCAAAGCCGCTGGGGTATGGAGCGGCCATGCGCCTTAACATTATGGTAAGTTGGTCTTAAAATCCCAATAAACTTGTTTTAGAAAAAGAACGTGAAGACAGGGCTCGAATAGATTCACGTCACATTTTCATGCCATTCACCACTCTATATCCAAAAGGTATCGAGGACTTTGAGTGATACAGCCAAGATTGCTTGATTTTCGTAGTATTGCGTGGTATAAAGAGTATTGCTAACAAAGTGCAATTGGTTTTTTGCAGAAAATCCAGCAAAGAAAACAATTTTAATGGGGATACAAGTATGAACAACGACACGAACGAAAAGATGATCGAAAATAATAACGGAAGTGGTCAGATTCCTCTTGTTGAGAAGATTCTCAATGAACCCCATTTTATTGACAGCCAGAGGCGAATCGACGAGATCTTACGCCTTCAATCGCTGTTTGAACTTGATGAGCAGCAGGCTGTACTTGTAGGGGCATCCGCTACCGTCGGTGTCCCCGTTACCTACAAATATGCAAAGCAATGAGCTTAAGCAACGGTTGGACAGAGATTTTTACCGATATATCTCGGTCACCATTTGATGTCGCCAGGCAGCGCTATTTACAGTTACTGTAACAAAAAACGGGCAGACATACAATTACATTCTATTCTGGTGCATTTACCAAAAGTCCGTTACCATTTACAGCCTCTATTAACGATGGTGACATAGAAGGTTTAATGAACGCATGCCACGGTTTGGCCACCAAGAAAGAAACGGGTCTTGATCTAATCCTCCATACACCGGGTGGTAGCATTGGCGCAACTGAGGCTATTGTTCATTATCTACGCCAGATGTTTGGTTGCAATATCAGAGTGATTGTACCACAAATCGCCATGTCGGCTGGAACGATGATCGCCCTGGCATCAAAAGAAATTATCCTCGGAAAACAGTCCAGTCTGGGTCCTATAGACCCACAGTTTAATGGTATACCTGCTAACTTGATAATCAAGGAGTTTACACAGGCGCAGCAGGAACTGAGCCAGGATCCCAGTCGTACGCCATACTGGCAAATACGCCTTGCTAAGTATCCAGCAACCTGGTTTTATCAAGCAGAACTTGCAGTCCGGCGAGCAAAAGAAAACGTTCGCCAGTGGTTGCTTTCGAATATGTTTGAGGGAAGAGGTCCGGATGCTGACACTATGGTCAACCATATCGTTACTCAGCTTTCTGACTCCGATGCAAACATGGCTCATGATCGGCATATCCATATAGCTGAGTTACTCGAGTTAGGTATTTGTGTGACCCTCATGGAAGATGATCAGGAATTGCAAGATTTGATACTTGCAGTTCATCATAGCACGTGCCTGACGTTATCAAATACCAACGTATATCGGATTATTGAGAACCATGAAGGACGAGTGAATGTTCTTAGCCACGGCTGACGATCTGAACTGTCTGTCAGTTATTTTATAGGCTGCGCAACGCAACCGGACGGCCGAGCTGTATTGGCAGGTGGTGAAGCAACACGGTGGTGGTGGCGGTGGGGGTGCCGAAGGGCCGTAGTCCGTCCGCTCAGAATTTTGATGTGGTTGGGCCGTGCAGAAGTGTTCTGAGGAAGAGGGACGGGCACGAGGTGCAGGGATGGCGGATGGATCAATTGGGGTGGGTTTTAACCCACTCCTGCCCGAAGGGATTTGGGGAGGGTGTCCGGGGATGGGGTCGCAGTGGTTCAGAGAGGGCGGCAGGGGCGACGCCGGAAGTAAACGATCATGGGGGTAAAAAAATGAATGTTTCAAAAAGTGTAGTATGTATTTTGGTCTTAAATGATTCTTTTTTGTAAATTCCGTAATAGTGTTACATAATTTCGATAATGTGCTTTTAAATGAATATTGTATTTAATTCAGTAGAGTCATTCTACACTTTTTCTAAATATACTTTTAAGGGGATTGCATGATGTTACGTTTGCTTGCACCTTTTGCAATACTTCTATTAATCCTGTCGAGTTGTTCTAACAGTAATTCGCCTCAGACATTTGAGTCGCTTCTTTCAAATGAAACCGGCGCCACGATTGAGTATGAGTACGAACAGTATGCGTATTCAAGTACAGGTACCGACTCGCTCGCATATCAACTACCTATGACAGCTGTCATAGAAGAGCCATACGAAATAACGGACGACCTAGGGAATAAGATGCTTGCGCATCCTTACGCTGTGTACAACCAAGGCCAGAAGGTAGCTACCTGGTTTTTTGCTGAATCCGCTGATCATTCGGAGCTGTACTCTTTGGAGTCGTTATACTATCCAAGGGGCTCCGATGGTGAATTTGTACCCTATGTTAAATATTGGCTGAAAGTATTGGACAGGAATCAGTCGGGATGGGAAGCGCTGAAAGAAGATGTTCGGGAAGTAAAAGAGAGCGATGGTGGTGACGCCTACGTATTCAGATCAACCTCGAAAGCCTCCGCGAGTTCAATGCCGAAGAAAACCGTCACGATAAACGGGGAGAAGTTTGACGCATATTCGTCGCAATTAACAATGACAAGCAATTCAACCATAGAAACACAAGGCCTGAACATACCTATAGATCCGGTTGTAAGTAAAAAGATTTTTTCGTTTGTTAAGGGTATGGGTGTAGTTAGTCTGCACTTGCCATCGTATAAAATCACAGTTGGCGAGCCGGTCAACGAAACAATTCCGGTGGGTGGGTATCTGTATACAGCAACTGGATATAAAGCACCTTGATACTTTGTATGCTCATTAATCACTTGTGTATCATCCACAGAGACCTCTCCCCGGAGAGGTCTCTGCATTTTGTGAGAGGGAGAACGAGGTTCGGGGGCAAGGTCGAGAGGGATGCGAACCCGTAGGGGCGGCCCCATGTGGCCGCCCACCCGCGCGGCCGCCCACACGAAACCCCGTAGGGGCGGCCCCGCGTGGCCGCCCACCCATGTGGCCGCCCACCCGCGCGGTCGCCCACCCACGTGGCCGCCCACCCGCGTGGCCGCCCACCCATGTGGCCGCCCACCCGCGTGGCCGCCCACCCGCGTGGCCGCCCACACGAAACCCCGTAGGGGCGGCCCCATGTGGCCGCCCACCCGCGCGGTCGCCCACCCATGTGGCCGCCCACCCACGTGGCCGCCCACCCGCGTGGCCGCCCACCCGCGCGGTCGCCCACCCACGTGGCCGCCCACCCGCGCGGTCGCCCACCCATGTGGCCGCCCACCCGCGCGGCCGCCCACACGAAACCCCGTAGGGGCGGCCCCATGTGGCCGCCCACCCACGTGGCCGCCCACCCGCGCGGCCGCCCACACGAAACCCCGTAGGGGCGGCCCCACGTGGCCGCCCACCCACGTGGTCGCCCACCCACGTGGTCGCCCACACGAAACCCTACGTGGTCGCCCACCCATGTGGCCGCCCACCCACGTGGCCGCCCACCACACGAAACAACAAAACGATAATCCGCATGGTCGCCCCCCATGTGAGGATGGGGTGGCCCGCAGTTTCAGTGAGTCAGGCAAACGTCCTGCGCATCATAACCCCAAACCGTAGTTTTGTGCAGCAGGCACTATTACCCAACTATCGTCTATTACTGTGGCTTCTATCATTGAATATGGCGGGAAAACTCCCGCACTCCACGAAACCGTATTTGTTGCCCATGGCGCCGTTATTCTGGGGGATGTTGAGATTGGCGCCGACAGTTCGGTTTGGTTTAACTGTGTACTGCGTGGTGATGTACATGAAATCCGTGTTGGCAGCCGTACCAATATCCAGGATCTTACCATGTGCCATACCACCTATAACAAACATCCGCTGCATATAGGCAACAACGTTACTATCGGACACCATGCGATGCTGCATGGATGTACCGTTGGCAACAGTGTTCTGGTAGGCATGCAGGCTACGTTGCTTGATGGATCGGTGATCGGGAATTACAGCATGGTGGCCGCCGGTACCGTTGTACGGCAGGGCTTTGTTGTGCCTGACGGTGTTCTGGTTGCCGGCGTACCCGGCAAAATTATCCGTGAGCTTACGGAGCAGGAACGTAGGTTTCTTGATGAAAGCGCGCAAAACTATATCGACTACATTCACAGTTACCGAAATCATTACAACGTTAGAACTCAACGGGGGCACTAATGAAAAAAACAAAAGCATCGCTCGGTGGAGCACTTACCACGATATTAATCTTTACAGCCATCGGTGTGCTTGGTATGGCGTTCGCCGGCTTCTACACCGGTGAATGGCTGTATTTTGTGGCAGGCGGACTCTTTGCAATCAGCGGTGTAAGCGGCGTGTTTGTTGTGAGGGCGTTACGGGCTACCATTGAAAAGAACAAGTGAGCAATACCAGGGTAAAAACAAAATAAGTTACAATAAATATAATGAATTCACTGCTGCCCAATTTCAGATCTGAGGTAAGCATATCCGTTCACACTGCTGAATCGGAACAGATGCTTATCCTGAACGATCCGTATGGTATTGCCGACGGACCCATCATGCTGCACCCCGACATGGTGCATATTCTGGAACATTGCGATGGCGAAACGTCCTGGGAAGCATTTGCAGACGCCATGGGAATCCCGGCCGACAGTGCCGAGATTGCCAATGCAAGGATGTTCATCCGGCAACTGGATACCATGGGCTACTTTGAAACACCCCGTCTGGCTGAACTCCGCACACACATGGAAAACGCCTGGAACAGCAGTTCGCTCAGACCTCCCGTTTGCGCCGGCAGTACCTATCCCGCCGACCCCGATGAGCTGAAACAACTGCTGGATACCATGGACTCCCTGAACAGTCAGCCCGCACAGCCCTGCTCCGCCGCACTCGTGCCGCATATTGACTTTCGGGTAGCAGGCCAGGCATACGCCCACGGACTCCAGGCTATTCGTGGCCTGAATGCCGACATTGTTTTCATGATCGGTACCTCGCATTACTGGGCCGATACCATGGTGATCCTTACCGACAAATCGTACACCACTCCGCTGGGGACGCTGCAGACCGACACCCACGTTGTGGATGAACTTCGCACTGAACTTTTGGGAAAGGGGCTTGGGCTTGCCCCCACTGATGTTGCCCATAAACCCGAACATTCACTTGAACTGCACGCAGTGCTCCTCCAGCACGTGTACCCGTCACGCCCGATCAGGGTTGTACCCGTCCTGGTTGCCGACACCGGACTGGACCCTGATGAAGCAGCCCGACAGATGCAGGCTGTTGCCGAAGCATGCCGGACCGTTGCCGGCCGATGCACCGATAAAGTTGGCTGGCTTATCAGCGGCGATATGTCGCACTTTGGCCTCCGGTTTGGTCATAACCAAGCCGCTGAAACCATGGTGCAAGGCGTCCACGATACCGACGCCGACCTGCTGAACCTGCTTACATCCGGTGATACCCACAGCTTTCATGCCCGTATCTCCAACAGCGGAAACTACACCAACATCTGCGGCTACGTACCCCTGATGGTAGGTTTGCAAGCCTGCAACGCCGGCACCGGCACAACCATGCACCATGCACTATGGAACGATGCCGAAACCGGCAGCGCCGTCAGCTTTGCCGTGATGACCTGGTAACGAAACCATAGCCCCCTCCAAAAATTCCTTTCCCTCCTTGCCGATTATCCAAACTTTCCGTACTTTTGCAGGCTCTAATCGTTTCAACGTATTATCAAAGCTCCCCGTGGGGAGGACTTGTATGTCACATAACCAGAAAATCACAAATTCACTGCGCAAGGAAGATGCCACGCACAACTGGTGGGTGGTAGATGCTGCAGGGCAGACAGTAGGCCGCCTGGCAACCCAGGTAGCCACACTTTTACGCGGTAAGCATAAACCTGACTTTACCCCTCACGTTGATAACGGCGACTTTGTTGTTGTTATTAATGCAGAGCAGATTGTTATGCAGGGGAAGCGTGCCGAGCAGAAAACGTACTTCCACTATACCGGATACCCGGGCGGTGGCAGGGTGCGGACGTTTAAGGATCTTAAGGAAAACAAACCCGAAGAGATCGTAGAACTGGCGGTACGTGGCATGCTGCCGAAAACCAGCCTTGGCCGTGCCATTGGCAAGAAGCTCAAGGTGTACCGCAGCAGCGAGCATCCGCACGAAGCACAGCAGCCCAAACCATTTGCCCTAAAGGCCTGATACCGACATTAACTGAACGAGAATAGCATGAAGACATATTCAGGAACCGGACGTCGGAAAACAAGCGTAGCCCAGGTACGGCTGATGAGCGGTACAGGCAACGTACTGATTAACCGGTCAGCTCTGGAAGATTATTTTCCAATTGAAACATACAGGCAGGACGCACTGCTGCCCATGGTATTAACCGGCACCAATAAGCAGTTCGACGTGAACGTGAACGTTCGCGGCGGTGGCAAGGCCGGTCAGGCAGGAGCCGTACGCCTTGGCGTTGCCAGGGCATTGCTGGATTACAACGAAGAGTTCCGTACCGTGCTGCGTCCGGCGGGCGTACTTACCCGCGACCCCCGTATGGTTGAGCGTAAAAAGTACGGTCAGAAAAAAGCACGGAAGCGCTTCCAGTTCTCCAAGCGGTAATGCTTACCTGCACTGTCCGCCGGGTTTCCCTGCGGACAGTGCGTTTACACAGAAATTACAACACCATGCCTGTGGAGACAAAGCCACGGACGCCCCTCGGGGGTGCGGCTGCGTTGACGAAGCAGGCACACGATTATCCACCAATTTATTCGAGGTTTACTATGGCGGTTGTCACCGTCGAAGCTCTTCTGGAAGCCGGCGCCCATTTTGGACACCTGACGCGCCGCTGGAATCCCAAAATGCGCAACTTCATCTTCATGGAGCGTAACGGGATCCACATCATTGATTTACGGAAAACCCAGCTCTTGCTGGATATAGCACGCGAGGCTGCCTACGATGTGGCATCGCACGGTCGCGGTGTTCTCTTTGTAGGCACCAAGAACCAGGCGCGTCCCGCCATTGAAGCAGAAGCACGCCGGAGTGGTTCGAATTATGTCAGCGAGCGCTGGCTGGGCGGCATGCTTACCAACTTTAGCACCATCCGCAAGTCCATCAAACGTTTGAGCGCCATCGACAAAATGGAAGTTGACGGCACCTTTGAGAAGATTACCAAGAAGGAACGGTTGATGCTGAGCCGCGAACGCGAACGTTTACGTAAGGTGTTTGGTGGTATCGAAGACATGACGCGGATCCCGGGTTTGCTGTTCGTGGTTGACACCAAGCGTGAGCACCTGGCAATCAAGGAAGCCAAAATCCTGGGCATCCCCGTGGTTGGCATCGTTGATACCAACAGCGATCCCGAAGAAGTTGATTATCCGATACCTGCTAATGACGACTCGATTCATACAATTGACATCATGGCAAAGGTGATTGCCGATGCCGTGCTCCAGGGCCGGGAAATTGCCCGCGTAAAAGCCGCCGATACCGCAGCTTCCGGCGAAATGCTCGCCAAGGAAACCGAGCAGACAGATGACGGCAAGGTACGCCGTCAGATGCGCGGCCGACGCAAGGCAGAGTCGGGCGAAGCCGAGGGCTAAGCCCCGACCCAAACGCCAGGCCGGCACCCGCAACCCGTACCACCGGCACGGCATTACTCTTCAACAAGTTTTAACGATTATCACAACGGAATAACTACCATGGCAATAACTGCAGCAGATGTAAAAGAACTGCGCGATAAAACAGGCGCCGGAATGGCGGACTGTAAACGAGCCCTTGAAGAATCGAACGGCGATACCCAGGCAGCTATCGAATGGCTGCGCAAACGCGGTGCTGCCTCGATGGCTAAGCGTGCCGACAGGCAGGCTAAAGAAGGTGTTGTGGTTACATTAACAACGCCGGATTGTAAGACGGCATCAATAATTGAACTTAACTGCGAAACCGACTTCGTGGCACGCAACGAAGATTTTGTTGCCTTTGCCAATGCCATCGCACAGTGCGTTCTGGATAACCCGGTGAAAACCGAAGATGACGTGTGGGCACTGAGTTACAACGGAACACCACTGAAGAATATGCGTGACGAAATTCTGGCAAAGTTCTCTGAGAAGATCGAACTGAGCCGGTTTGAACACGTTACTACCAGCGGTTACCTGACCGACTACGTACACATGGGTTCGCGCCTGGGTGTGCTGGTGGAATTTGCACCTGCACTATCGAACGATAATGCCAAGCCCCTTTCCCGTGACATTGCAATGCAGGTTGCCGCCATGGCTCCCGGCTTTGTTGAACGCAGTCAGGTAAACAGCGACGTGCTTGCCAAGGAGCTCGAGATATACAAGCAACAGGCAATGGAAGAAGGTAAAAAAGAAGATATTGCCGAGCGCATCGCCCAAGGCAGGCTTGGTAAATTCTACGAAGAAAACGTCCTTGTAGAGCAAACCTTTATTAAAGACTCTGCCAAAAAAGTTAGTGATGTTGTAGCCGAAATCGGCAAGCTGGAAGGCAGCACCATTACGGTTGTCAGCTTCCGCAGATACAACGTCGGCGAATCTGTTTAACACCCGGAACCACCACTGATGCAGCCACGATATCGCAGGGTACTGTTAAAACTGAGCGGAGAATCACTCATGGGGTCGCAGTCCTTTGGGATCGACCCCATCGTAATTCGCAGCTATGCCGAAGAGGTCCGCTCAATCGTGGAATTAGGCGTTCAGGTGGGAATCGTGCTGGGCGGCGGCAATATCTTTAGAGGTGTACAGGCTGCCGCTGCAGGGATTGACCAGGTCTCGGGCGACCACATGGGCATGCTTGCCACCGTCATTAACTGCATTGCACTGCAGAATGCGCTGGAAACACTTGGTGTGCCGGTACGACTGCAAACGGCAATCAGAATGGAGCAGGTGGCCGAAACCTTTATTCGCCGTCGCGCTCTGCGTCACCTTGAAAAAGGCCGGGTGGTAATCTTTGGCGCCGGTACCGGCAATCCCTACTTTACCACCGATACCGCTGCAGTACTCCGTGCCAGTGAAATCGATGCCGATGTGGTGCTCAAGGGGACGCGGGTTGATGGCGTGTACGATAAAGACCCCGAAAAACATGCTGATGCCGTGAAGTTTACCACGATTTCGTATTCCGATGCGCTGCAGCGCGGCCTCCGGATTATGGATCTTACAGCAATCACCATGGCACAGGAAAACAAGAAACCCATTGTAGTTTTTAACATTAACGGGCGCGGAAACCTGCGCAAGTTGGTTACGGGCGACGACGTTGGGTCAACTGTACTCTGAGCCCGCCCGCACCTACTGATTACTGTCAACGATAAAAGGGAACTACCATGCCAGTACAGGATATTGTAAAAGCTTCGTCAGACCTGATGAAAAAATCCGTGGAACACTTAGAACAACAGTTTGCCAAGGTGCGCACCGGCAGGGCGTCGGCAGCACTGGTGGACTCGGTGCGGGTGGACTACTACGGATCGCCCACGCCAATCAGTCAGGTGGGCGGTATCAGTACACCCGATGCCCGCACACTGGTTATTCAGCCCTGGGATGCCGGTACCGTATCGGCCATCGAAAAAGCCATCCTGGCGGCCAACCTTGGTTTAACCCCGCAGAGCGACGGACAGATAATCCGCATTACCGTGCCGCCACTGACCGAGGAACGTCGGAAAGACATCGTTAAACAGTGCAAAAAAATGGCAGAGGATGCCAAATTAGCCGTACGAAACGTCCGCCGTGATGCCAACGAAGACCTCAGGAAAGCCGAAAAAACCGAGCACTTCTCCGAAGACGAACGCAAACGCGGTGAAGACGACGTCCAAAAAAACACCGACCGCTTTGTAAAAGACATTGACCACCTGCTTGCCGAAAAAGAACAGCAGGTCATGAACGAATAACATGTCGGACGCCGGCACTCCGAACACGCCACTTGCCGTTGTACTCCTCTCCGGTGGCATGGACTCCTGTGTAACCCTTGCCCATGCCATTGAAAGGGGCTTTGGTATCGCGGCACTCCATGTGAACTACGGCCAGCGCACGCAGCAGCGCGAACTCCAGGCCTTTACCGATATCTGCGAATACTACGGTATAGGCCGCACCCTGGTGGTTAACATCTCGCACCTTGCCCAGATTGGTGGCTCTGCACTTACCGATACCGGCATTGATGTTCCGCCTGGTGACCCCGAATCTGCACGCATCCCGGTAACCTACGTACCCTTCCGGAACGCCAACATCCTTGCCATTGCGGTAAGCTGGGCCGAAGTTCTCGGCGCCGACGCCATCTTTATTGGTGCTGTAGAGGAAGACAGCAGCGGTTACCCCGACTGCCGTGAAGTCTTCTTCCGCACCTTTGAGCAGGTTATTGCCACCGGCTCTGCCACCGGCAGTTCCATTAGCATCCACACCCCGCTGCTCCACCGTACCAAGGCCGACATTGTAACAATGGGAATCGGCCTGGGTGCTCCTCTGCACCTAACCTGGTCCTGCTACCAGAACAACACCTATGCCTGTGGCACGTGCGACTCCTGCATGCTCCGCCTGAAAGGCTTCGCCGCTGCCGGTATGACCGACAGCATCACATATCAGCCCTGAACCGGAACGCTTCAGTAAAAATACCGCATTTCGGGTATTGTGTAACGGCCCGAAATTTCAGGTATTCGGTTGCCTTGAAAAAAAGTTACGGACTACTTGAAAAATACGTATAACTACTGAACGCTGGGGATTTTGAATTTTCAATATTTGCTCTCTGATTTTTGGGGGGGCCCTGTGATTTATGGTACATACGTCACGGAGCCTTGCCATCATAACTGAAGCGAGGGACTATGAACAAACTTTGTTTACGTTTTCTTTTCGTTTTCTGCATTGCTGCCACGGCTGCACTCGCGCAAACACAACTCCCGTGGAGTGTTGTTGGCAGTGGCGGTGGTATAGGAGCCCAGGCCGGACAGCGTCTGCTGTCGGGGACAATAGGCCAGCCCCTTATCGGCATTGTTGCCGTTACCAATGGCAGCAAGCTTAGTCAGGGTTTCTGGCTCCCCATTCCTGACACCCTGGTTTCAGTTTCCGAAAGTGACGGCGGCACCCAACTGGCTGCCGATGTTACCAACTACCCAAACCCGTTTTCCAGTACCACCACCATCCGGTTCAGTACACCTCTTGAGGGTGCCATCCAGGTTAATGTCTATGACCTGGCCGGCAACCGTGTGCGGTCAATCCGTACCGAGCTGTCGCTTGCCGGTGGTCAGGAAATCGTGTTTGACGGATTAACCGACAACGGTGCTCCCCTCGGGTCGGGCACCTATCTCTACGAGGTAACCGGCATTGGTCTCGACGGCCAGCCGTTCCGTAAGATTCAGCGACTCACCATCGTTCGTTAATCCGTTTCAGTACATCAAGCAAGAAAAGAAATTAATTTATCACAGCCGTTTTGGGATTTATTATGACAAAAAGAATACTTCGCCTTGGTTTGGTAACGCTCCTGTGCAGTGCGTTACTATGGACAGCGCTTCCCGCGCAAGCCCAGATCACCAGACAGGTCTCGTATCAGGGTCTGCTAACGCAGCCCACCGGTTTGCCGGTAGCCGACGGACAGTACCAACTGTACTTCAGGCTATTCGATGCAGCCACCGGCGGAAACCTTGCCTGGGAAGAAACACAGGCCGACGTACAGGTTACGCGGGGTCTGTTCAATGTGTACTTAGGCAGTGTACAGTCACTTGCCCCAATATCCTTTGACACGCAGTACTGGCTGGAGGTGGGCATTGTGGGCTCCGGGCCTTTTGAACCCCGCACCAGACTGGCAGTTGTGCCCTATGCCATCCATGCAGAGCATGCCGATGTTGCACACAAACTGTCGGACGATGCCACGGGCTTTGTGAAAAGTCTGAACACGTTGCAGGGCGACGTCCACATTAAAGGCGAAGGCGGTATCACCGTAACATCAAGCGGCGATACCATTGTGCTGAGCAGCAACATTGTTGTGAATGCCATTCAAACCATTAACTCGCCTCAGGGAACGGTGGCCATCACAAATCCCAATGGCCCCACCACCAGTGTGGATGTTGCCGACGGCGGTATCACCTCCAACAAACTGGCCGATGGTGCAGTAACCTCCATTAAGCTGGCTGTGAATTCTGTTGGAACTACCAACATTCAGGACGGAGCAATAACACTTACCAAAATTGCTCCCGGTGTAATCCCCACCACGCTGCCACCCAGTGGTCCTGCCGGTGGTGACCTTACAGGTACCTATCCCAACCCGACAATTGCATTGAATGCCGTGAACTCGGCCAAGATTGCCGACGGCTCTGTAAATACTGCCGACCTTGCCGACAACTCGGTATCAACGGCTAAGCTGATTGACGGATCGGTAACCACATCGAAAATTGCAGACCTCTCGGTGACCAACGCAAAACTGCAACCGAGTGGTGTAACAGCCGGTACCTACGGTTCAGACCTGCTGGTACCAAGAATTACGGTTGACGACCGCGGTCGGATCACGTCCGTAACCCAGGTATCGATCCCCGACATCCCATACACCGGCCCTGCCGGCGGTGATCTTACCGGCACCTATCCCAACCCCGTGCTCAAGCCCCTTATCGTCACCAACGATAAGATTGCCAACGGTGCCATTACCAACAGCAAGCTGGGCGTGAACTCGGTAACATCATCGAACATTGTTGACGGTACTATTACCGCTTCCGACATTGCTCCTGGTGTAATTCCTACCACGTTACCTCCAAGCGGTCCCGCCGGCGGTATTCTGGCAGGTACCTATCCCAACCCGTCACTTAACGTTACCCAGGGCAACCAGGTCATGTCGGCCATCAACGCCGGTACCACCACAACCCCGCTGAGCGATGCTCGTTTAAATAACGTTGGCACCCCCGGCACCTACGGGAGCGTTTCTCAAATTCCGATCATCACCACTGATGCCAAGGGGCGGGTAACCAATGTTGCCACGGCAACACTCGGACCGTCCACACCAACCGGTCCTGCCGGTGGCGACCTGACGGGTACCTATCCCAACCCGATGATTGGCAATGGTAAGGTTACCAATACCAAACTGGCTGCCGATGCTGTAACATCTGACAAGATTCTTGACGGAACGATTTCAACTGATGATATTAAGGACGGTACCATTGGCGCCGTTGACATTGCTCCGGGTGTTATCCCAACCACTCTGCCGCCCAGTGGCCCTGCCGGCGGCGTTCTTGCAGGAACATACCCCAATCCGGATCTGGCAACCACATCAGGCAATCAGGTACTGGCAGCATTAAATGCCGGTACAACCACCGGTACCTTAACCGATGCACGCCTGAGTAATGTTGGTACCGCTGGTACGTACGGCTCATCGTCACTTATTCCGGTGATTACCACTGACGCAAAGGGACGCATTACCGGCGTTACCACAACAACAATTTCATCGGCAACGCCCAGTGGTGCTGCCGGTGGCGACCTTACCGGCACATACCCCAACCCGGAAATTGGCGCCGGCAAGGTAACCACACCCAAGATTGCTGATGGTGCAGTAACCGAGCAAAAACTTGCTACCGGTGCAGTAACATCCACAATCATTCAGGATGGTACAATTCAGGCAGGCGATATTGCTCCTGGTGTTATCCCAACAACTTTACCGCCGTCAGGCCCGGCAAGTGGTGATCTTGCAGGCTCCTACCCGGCACCAACAATTAACGTAAACGCTGGCAACAGCGTTCTGAATGCCTTAAATACAAGTGCCACCGGCACGATCAACCTGTCACGCTTTGAACTCTCCGGTGTTACACCCGGCACCTACGGTAACGGAACTGCCGGTATGGTACCAAGTCTGCAGGTTGACCAATACGGTAGAATTACCACCATCGTAGAACAGGCAATTATGAATGCCATCCCTGCAGGCCCCGCCGGCGGCGACCTTGCAGGTAACTATCCCAACCCGGTATTAAACCCGACGGCAGCAGCCGGTGGCCGTATGGTAACCGGTATTCGGAACACCTACCTAAATGGTAACACCGATATTAACACGCCAAACAACGTTGTAGTACTGGACAATTCAGGTAGGTTCCCGGCCGCAGACGGCTCGCTGATTACCAACCTTAACGTCAATAATGTCACCTCAGGTGTACTTCCCATCCAGTATGGCGGTACAAACTCCGGTTCATCACTTGTTAACAACCGGCTGATGTGGTCAAACAGCGGTCAGATTGTTGAAGCTCCACCGCTCTCGGCCGGACAGTTCTTTATCGGCACGTCACCAACAACGGCTCCGGCAGGTGGTACTGTTGTAGCAGGCAACGGTATCAGTGTTACCTACACTGCACCGAACCTTGTGGTAGCCAGCACCAGCGCCCGTATCCTTCCGGGATCGGCAGATAACCAAACAGTACGCTGGGATCATCTGAACCAGCAATGGGTACCCAACGCAAACATCACAGGTACGGCTGCAGGTCTGCTCACGGCAGCCGATCTTGTCGTAACCGGCACAACAAATCTGCAGGGTAACAGCTCGGTAGGTTCCAACGCCAATACCATGAACGGTTTTGGTACAGGTGCCAATGCCAATAATACCATTGGTTCGCCAACGGCAACCAACAGCATTCACGGTGTAACAAACATTAACACCCTGACCAATGCAGCAACCAATATTGGTAACATCTCGAATCCTGCCTCAAGTACCACAATCAGCGTTGGTTCTGCAGGCAACCTTACACTGAACGGTATCGTTAATGGTCCGCCAAGCAACTTCCTGTTCCTTGATGCCTCGAACCACGTACGAACTGCAGCCGCATCTGGTCTGGCACAAGAAGGCATCGTCTTCGAAAACAGCGCCTTCCGTCTGGGCGGCACAACAACAACAGCAAATCCATTCCTGGTTGACCGGTTTGTTAACCTGGACGTTCACCGTTTAACCTTTACACGCCTTGGCGGCACCGGTGAGATGATGTTTATGGATGCCGGCAGCAATGAACTTCGGGTTACTGCTGCTACCAACATTAATACAATCGGAGCACAACTCACCACCATCGGTTCGCCCACCAGCAACACCGTTATTGGCGGTCTGCTGGATCCGCGCGGTATTATCCAAAACACGGTTGGCGATGTTATTATCCAGGACATAACAAAAGTTATCGGCGCAACCGAAATCAACGTCGGCACCGATTTCGACACCCGCATCGGTAACCAGGCCGGTACCGGCGCAGGCGCACAAAACCTGATCATGGCAGTTGGCCCCACAACCGGCGAGTACTACATGCACAACATGAAGACCGACCCCACGCCACTGTACATCGTAACAGAAAATGCTGCTGAACAAGTCAAAAAGAAACTGTTGTCCGACTTAGCCGACGAAGGCATTCAGTATCAGAACGGTGCCTTCCGTCTGGGTTCGGGTGCTTCCACACCAAATCCGACAGAAACCAAACACTATCTGGAAGATAGATATGTAAACCTGAATACCTTCGGCATCAACTTTACCGATGGCTCGCTTGGTAACCCGGGCACAACCTTTGTACAGTTCGATGGCGATAATGGCGGTGCCCCGCTGGTAACTGTAGAAGCACTCTCAAACATTAACACCGTGGGTGCCTTTAATACCAACATTGGTAACAGTACCGGTACAACCACCATCATGGGTCCGACCTTTGTAAACAATACCGGTAATGATTATACTCAAATCGGTAACGGCACCGGTGGTAACGGCAACGTAGGTATCGGCGAACCGGCACTTGGAACACACCTGGTTTCAATTAACGGTATTCCTCAATTAGCGGGAACAGCTACGCCAAACGTTCGCATTGACCACTTAGGTGGTGATGCCTATACAACCGCGTATGTTGACAATGCTACCAACGGTGTGCTGACGGCCGATGCAAACGGCGATATGATTAAGTGGGATGAAACCACATTCCTGAATCCACTCGCATGGCGCGTGATTGGTAATAACCATCCGATTACCGATGGCGTTAATAATCTGATGGGTACGCTGACACCGTTCAATGTACATTTCATTACAAACAATCTTCCTGTAATGACAATGTCCGGCGCCGACCAAACACTCGGTATTGGCGCTCTGCCAAGTGGAACCTTCCAGGTAGAAGTAACAAACAACGCTGCATTGAATGGACTCGGCGTTCAAACCACTGCAGCGAACGGCGTCGGCTTGTCTGCATTTGCAACAAACCCCGGCGGCGTGGCAATCACTGCCGATGCCGCTGATGCCGGTGTCGTTGTTGGCTCTTTCGCTTCACCAATTAACGGTGCAGAAATCTCTGCTACCGGCATTGGTGTTTTAATACCTGGTATAAGCGGCTCTACGCCTACAATAGGCATCTCGATGGATAATGTTTCGAATACATCACTCCTTATCACCAACGGTGCAACAGCTATCGACGCTGAAGGCGATGTGTACATTAATGATAATTATTCTGGCAATGTAGAGATTAATGCTCAAGCAACGTCAGGGGGCTATGTTGCACTTGGCAACGGTACGGGTAGCGGTACAACAAACGTTGGTATCGGCATGGTACCGGCAGGACCGTATTCATCGGGTCACGGTGTTCCGCTTGTTGCAAACGTTGTATTAGACGTCAACGGTGCTGCCGGAACTCCGAACGTTCGCATTGCATCGCTGGGTGCAGCTTCTGCACCAATCTATGATGCTACAATTGACCAGTTCGTCATCGCTGATAACAACGGTGTACTCCGCGGCTTCAACCCGGCAGCCGAACAAGGTGTATCACTTATGCCCGAAAGCAGTTCAACCCGCTGGCGTCTTGGCGGTTTGGCAAATACGGATGTACCGTTCCTGGCAAACCGCTTTGTAAACATTGATGCTTCCAACCTTACCTTCACTGCCAACGGTGGTGCTAACAACTTGGTAACTCTTACCGGTGGCGCCAACGGTGCCATCGCTCTTACCTCCTTCGGCACGGGTACAATTGGCCTTAATGCCACTGGCAATGCAGAAACTCAAATCGGTAACGGCACCGGTGCCAACGGTAACGTAGGTATCGGTGAAGCAGCCATTGGAACGCACCTGCTCACCATTAATGGTACAGCTCAAACAGGTCTTGTTGCAACGCCAAACGTTCGCATTGACCACCTTGGCGGTACTGCGATGACGACCGCGTATCCGGTTAATGCCAACAACGGTATCCTTACAGCAGATGGTAACGGCGACATGACCAAGTGGGATGAAGCTACTCTCATTGGCACGGTTGCATGGCTGCGTACAGGGAACAACATTTCCGACGGTAACAACATCCTTGGTACACTTAACGGAGTAGATCTGGACATTCGCACCAATAATGCCAATCGCCTGACAATTACGTCAGCCGGTGCAATTACCCAGGCAGCAGGTGGCGGTCAGGTAACGCTTACCGGCAATGTTGACGCAACCAACGGCTTAGATGTCACAAATGCAGACCTCACCGTTGGCGGTACACTCTTCACCGTTGATGACGCAACCGGTAACACTCACACCTCCGGTGATCTTGATGTTGACGGCAACACCACCCTTGGTGATGCAGTTACCGATAACCACACCATCCTGGGTGTAACAAGCGTAAACGTTACCGGCAATGCTACAACAACCATTGGTAGCGCAGCAGCCGGTGCAATCTCGGCTCAAAGTGCAACAACCGTTGGCTTAACAGCCGGTACAACGGCAAGCATTGCTTCTGCAACAACAGACATTAACACCAGTTCCGGAAACGTAAATATTGGTAATGCCGGCGGTACAAACATTGTACTTGGTGCAACCAATATCAATGCAACCGGTACTGCTTCAACTCAAATCGGTAACGGTACCGGTGCAAATGCCAACGTTGGAATTGGTATGGCAGCAGGTGGATCATACACGTCTGCTCACGTACCACCAATGACGGTAACACCACTCCTTAACGTAAATGGCGTTGCCGGGGTGCCAAACGTACGCTTTGGTTCACTGGCAACCGGTGCAACCACCAATCTTGATCCAACTGTTGATGGCTTTGTGATTGCCGATAATAACGGTGCAATCCGCAGAACAACGGCAGCAGTAGAACAAGGTGTTTCGTTGGTAACCGAAGGCGGAACAGCAGCATGGCGTCTGGGTTCAGCAACGGCTACCGGTGTGCCTCTTACAACAAACCGCTACGTAAACCTGGGAATCAACAGCTTAACATTTACGTCAAATGCAACAGGTACCCACGAGGTGCTTAAACTTACCGGCGATGCCGCCAACGGCGCGGCTGCAATCGAATCGTTTGGTACAGGCGTTGTTTCTATCAATGCCACCGGAACAGAAAGAACACAAATCGGATCAGGAACAGGGGGCTTTGGCGCACCTGCAACCGGTCCGGTAGGTATCGGTGCCCTGCCTGTTACAGCCCCTTACACATCAAGTCACAGCACACCATTTACAACAACCATTCTTCTGGATGTAAACGGAACGTCGGGTCAGCCCAACGTGCGTATTCAGTCGCTGGCATCAGTAACAGGCGCAGGCTTCGACCCTACGTTTGATGGTCTGGTCATTGCAGACAACACCGGTGTTATCCGTCGTGCAGGCGCTGCCGCCGAACAAGGCGTATCGTTCGTGCTTGAGTCGGGTAGTACAGCCTTCCGTCTTGGCGGTTTAACGAGTACTACTGTACCGTTTACCGCAAACCGTTTTGTAAACATTGATCACTACGATCTAACGATTACAAACAATGTTGGTACGGAAAACCTTGCAGTATTTACTGGCGATCTTGGTAACGGTGCCATCGCTCTTACCTCCTTCGGCACAGGTACAATTGGCCTTAATGCCACTGGCAATGCAGAAACCCAAATCGGTAACGGCACCGGTGCCGCCGGTAACGTAGGTATCGGTGAAGCAGCCATTGGAACGCACCTGCTCACCATAAACGGTACAGCTCAAACAGGTATTGCTGCAACGCCAAACGTTCGCATTGACCACCTTGGCGGTACTGCGATGACGACCGCGTATCCGGTTAATGCCAACAACGGTATCCTTACAGCTGATGGAAACGGCGACATGACCAAGTGGGATGAAGCTACTCTCATTGGCACGGTTGCATGGCTGCGTACAGGGAACACCATTTCCGACGCTAACAACATCCTTGGTACACTTAACAACATTGACGTAGATGTTCGTGCTAATAACCAAACGCGCATTACGCTTGCTGCTACGGTTGTTCCTGATGTTGCCTCGGCTGTTGAGATTACCTCAGATCCGGCAGTTAATGCTTCCAGCTTAACGGTATTCCATAGCGCAGCGAATACCACCGCAGCAACCACGATGATAACCGGCAAGCCAAGCACAACATTAAGCGATGGACGAGTGCTGGCTCTTATGGACCAGGCACCGGCACCCGGTGTGATTGCTAACGGTATGTTCTACTCGAATGGTTCGTATGGAATGGGACCGGGCGGGGCAGGAAGTCGTGACATCTTCTTCCACCGTGATGCTGCAAGCAGCTTTACGCTTTCGGCAAACCGTACAACAGGTGGTGCAGGCTCTGCGGCTACCTTCCGCGTTGCCGGTGTTGCTGCAGATCACCTCCTGGCAAGCAGCGGTCAATTCACGGCAAATGCAACCAATGTTGACATTACCGGCGCGACGTCAACCGAAATCAATACTACAGCAGGATCCGGCACAGTTACCATTGGCAACGCATCAAGTACGGTAAGCGTCCTTGGCGGAACAAATACCGTAACTGGTATTACCAATATCAACACAACCGGAACCGCTGCAACAACCATTGGCAACGCTACCGGCGGTGCTGTTGGAATTACCGCAAACGCAGATGTAACAATTGACGTTACCAACAGTGCAACTAACGACCTCGTACTCAACAACATTGCTTCAACAACCAATGCTAACCAGGACGTTCTGCTGATTACGTCGCCTGGTAACGAGGTACGCCGCTACTCCGGTACACCGGGTGTTAGCATGGCACGAAAAGCAGCCAATGAAACCCGGGCTTATGCCGCAGCAGTTGCCAATGACGCTGCCATGACGCTGCCATGCGTAGCCGGCACGTACGAAGTTGAAGTTTACGTACAGTACAGTGGTGACAACAACCCGGCCTCGAACCTTGACGTGGCAATTACCGCACCGGTAGCAGCAGCTGCCGACATCAGCTACGGTATCGTGAGCAGTGGTCAGGCAGTTGCACCGTCGAACGTTGACGGCTCGGGATCGGTGATAGCCGGATTAGGTGTGGACTTTGTCCCCACTAACCGCATCACAGTCCTTATCAAGGGCGTAGTAACAACCAACGCAGCAGGCAACATTACCTTCCAGTGGGGTGATACCAACAATGGCGGAGCGGCTGAGAACATAACCCTCCACGCCAATTCTTACATCAAGCTCACCCGCATTAACTAAGAGAAGGGAGCACAATCATGAATGTGAAACAAATAACAAAAACTACCATGACACGCACACTCACCACCATTGTTGGCTCTCTCTTCGTACTACTGCTGGCAGCAGCCCCAGCACTGGCACAAACCGGTACACTGCAGGGCAAGGCGCTGTATTTGTATGACGGAGGCAGCGCCGCCAATCTGAACAGAATTGGTCTGTTCACACCGGCAGATGCCGACCTTACAACAACATACAACCTGTTGCTGCCCAAAACACAGGGCGCACAAAATGACATTCTGTATGTTGAAAGTACAGCGGGCCCGGTAACCACACTCCAGTTTACCAATGGCAACGGCCTCTTCTGGCGTCTGCTTGGTAATACCAGCACCACACCCTGGAACGGTACCTCCGGTAACTTCCTGGGAACAGCCGATGCACAAAACCTGGTTATTCGTGCAGGTGGTGCTAACACAATCGAGTTTTGGAACGGTACAACAAGTGCCAATCGCTGGACAATTCCCGCTGCCGGCGGTTTAACGCAGGGTGGGGATAATAGCCAGGTAACCTTTACCGGCAACGTTGACGCAACCAACGGCTTAGATGTCACAAATGCAGACCTCACTGTTGGCGGTACGCGCTTCACTGTTGATGACGCAACCGGTAACACCCACACTGATGGTGATCTTGATGTTGACGGCAACACAACTCTTGGTGATGCAGCTACCGACAGCCACACCATCCTGGGTGTAACAACAATAAACGGTGGCACAAGCACAGCTGCAACCACCATTGGTAACGCTGCAGGCGGACACGTAACCCTAGCAGTAAATCCTGGAACGACAAATCTTGTTTTTAACGGCATTGTGCAGGCAGTTCCAACCGGTACCGACGATCTGCTCTGGATTCAAAGCAGCGCAGGTAACGAAGTACGCCGCACAAACATTGGCGGACTGGTTGATGAAGGCTTGCAGTACGACAATGGTAAGATCCGCCTTGGTGCCAATGCTGTTGATGTAAACCCAATTGTTTCATCACGCACTGCAACGATTGGAACAGGTGGCACACTTACGTTTAGCACCACCGGTGGCTCAAACACCATGCTGGTGCTGAACAACAACGGCAACGTTGGTATCTCAACAGTAGGAACAGGCACAACAACCATTGGTAACGGCAGTGCCGGAGCCATTTCTGTCACCGGTGGCAGCACCATAGGTCTAACAGCAGGCAGTACGGCTACCGTAACAGCAGGGTCAGGCAACATTGACCTTAATGCAACAACCCTTGATGTTAACATCACTGCCGGTACAAATGTTGATGTAGCTTCTGCAACCACCAATATCAACACCGGAACAGGAAACGTAAACATTGGTAATGCCGCTGGTACCAACACCATTCTTGGCACAACCAATGCCGATGGCAATACCACGATTAACGACGGTGTAAATGCCTTTACAACCAATATCGGCACAGGTGGAAACACCGGTGCTGTAACGGTTGGCAACACAGGCAACACGGTAAGCATCCTTGGTGGAACCAATACGATAACCGGTACTACCACTATCAACACTGGCGGTAGCGCTACAACCACCATTGGTAACATCGGATCCGGTGGTGCCGTAGGCATTGCAGCAAACGCAAACATTACCGTTGACCCGGGTGCAACATCAAACAACCTGGTACTGAACAACATTCAAAATCTTACTCCAATCACCGACCTGTTATGGATTGATGGCAGCAACAACGTTCGCAGAGCGTCATTCACAACCACTGCAAACGAAGGTGTTGACTTTGATAATGGTGCCTACAGACTGGGGTCGCTTACCGCAAATACTGGCAAGCCAATTGTTAACCCGCGATTTGTAAACGTCGGCACTGGCGGCACACTTACCTTTACCACTGCTACCGTGGGCGACCAGATGCTGGTTTTGAATAACAACGGCAATGTTGGTATCTCAACGGCAGGCAGTGGCACGACCACCATTGGTAGTGCAGCAGCGGGAGCAATCTCGGCACAAAGTGCCAGCACCATTGGGCTTACGGCAGGAACAACTTTTGATGTAGCCTCTGCAACCACCAACATCAACACCGGTTCAGGAAATGTTAATATTGGAAATAGCTCTAACACAGTTGTGATAGCAGGCGGCACCAATACCGTAACCGGTACCCAGAATTCCATTACCGGTACCACCAACTTGATAACCGGCACCACCAATATCAACACCATCGGTGGATCACATACAACCATTGGTCACAATGACGCTGGCGCAGGTACTGTTACCATAAATGCAGGTACTGTTAATGCACCCAACCTGCCTGGCGGTGCCGCTACCGACAACGTAGTAACGGTAGATGGGTCAGGCAATCTCCGCAAAACCAGTGTTGCAACCATGCTGGGCAGTGGTGCCTGGGTAAATGGCGGTAACAGCTTTGGCGCAACAGGTACACTGGGCACCAATGATGCTAATCACTTGGAAATTGAGACTGATGGAGTAACAAGGTGGAGAGTTCCCTCAGGCGGTGGTTTAAAGCAGGGTCCGGATGCTCAGCCTGTAGCATTCACGGGACAGGTTTTAGCAACGCATGACGACAATAAAATTGGCAGCAACACCTCGGCTACCCAGCTTACTATTGATGGTGTTGCCGATGCATCTATAACGGAGACCATGATCGGGCAACCTGCCAAATGGGACGTAATTGTTGATGGCGACTTCGGAGTGAAGGGTACTACGGTATTTAATGACGGTTTGTGGGTTAACGGTTCGTTAGATATAGGAGGCGGAAACTACCTTGCCGTCATTACCAGCGCCGGAGTCGGCCTTGGGGTTGGAACAGCATCGGCCCATAGTTTGTATCTGGGTACAAATCAGCGAATGGACTGGGAGGTTCCGGCATCCGGTGGTCTTACCCAACTAACTAATCATCCGGTAACGCTTATTGGCACAACATCAATAACCGCCGAAACCAACATTAATACTTCGGGTGCAAACCATACCAGGATAGGTACCGGTACAAATACAGGTGCAGTTATCATTGGCAATAACGATGCAGGTGGAGCGCCCGGCAATACTGTTGATATTGCTGCACCGGTAGTAAACGTTAGCAACATCCCTGCCGGTGCATACGGAGATAACCTGGTGACGATAAACGGGAGCGGACAGCTTGGTAAAGCTTCAATAAGCACAATGTTGGGCTCCGGTGTATGGTTTAATGGCGGTAACAGCTTTGGTGCAGCCGGTACAATCGGTACGTTGGACAACTACGGTTTAAACATCAATACAAACGGTACTCCGCGAATTACAATTTCAAACACCGGCACCACGACGATAGCAGGTGAAACCAACATTAACACCAGTGGTACTGCAACCACCAACCTTGGCACAGGCACAAATTCCGGTACCGTAACCATCGGTAATACAGCTAATAAGATTCTGTTAGGCGGTATTGCAGCAGTCAAGGCCGGCACCGCTCAAACCCCCGCGGTTAATACCCAGCTTAATGCATTTGATGCATCAAAGATTACCGTCACCGTTGCCTCAACCGCAAACACCGACTACATTACGATGCCCGCCGGCACCGAGGACGGTCAGCTTGTCTGTTTGATCCTGAAAAACACCAGTGCCACCTACTCCCTCGAGATTCGGAACAATAACAACGCAGTCTTGGGTGCATACACAGCAGGGCAAACAGCTCTACTTACCGCAATGTGGGATGCCACTGATACCAAATGGTATATCATAAGCTTAGTTGGGCAACCGTAGGCAGCGTTAGAATATCGGGCATTCGCAAACCCAACCATACGATCAACGCGTACGGGCGTCTCGGCCCCACCCCCTTGCCCCCTCCCCAAACGCGCACGCGCGTTTAGGGAGGGGGAGCAGGTTCATAAAATTCTGGAAATGCAAATTCCGCAGGGGCGGCCCCGCGTGGCCGCCCACCCGAATGGCGGCCCCGTGTGATCGTCGCAAACATCATAAAAAACAATACGAAAAAAATGCAACCCGTACGGGCGGCCCCATGTGGCCGCCCAACACGCCACGGTACGACACCCGCCGTGTACCATACAACCCGTACGGGCGGCCCCATGTGGCCGCCCCACCCGAATGGCGGCCCCATGTGTGATCGTCGCAAACATCATAAAAAACAATACGAAAAAAATGCGAACCGTAGGGGCGGCCCCATGTGGCCGCCCAACACGCCACGGTACGACACCCGCCGTGAACCATACAACCCGTACGGGCGGCCCCATGTGGCCGTCCGCCCGAATGGTGGTCCCGTGTGGCCACCGCGAAACATCATAAAAACGATACAAAAAAAATGCGAACCGTACGGGCGGCCCCATGTGGCCGCCCGCCCGAATGGCGGTCCCATGTGGCCACCGCGAAACATCATAAAAACGATACAAAAAAAATACAACCCGTACGGGCGGCCCCATGTGGCCGCCCCACCCGAATGGCGGCCCCATGTGGTCGTCCAACACGCCACGGTACGACACCCGCCGTGTACCATACAACCCGTACGGGCGGCCCGATGTGGCCGCCCGACATACCATGTGGCCACCCGACATACCGTGTTACGATACCAACCGTTCAACATACCACCCGTACGGGCGGCCCCATGTGTGATCGTCGCAAACATCATAAAAAACAATACGAAAAAAATGCGAACCGTAGGGGCGGCCCCATGTGGCCGCCCAACACGCCACGGTACGACACCCGCCGTGAACCATACAACCCGTACGGGCGGCCCCATGTGGCCGTCCGCCCGAATGGTGGTCCCGTGTGGCCACCGCGAAACATCATAAAAACGATACAAAAAAAATGCGAACCGTACGGGCGGCCCCATGTGGCCGCCCGACATACCATGTGGCCACCCGACATGCCATGTGGCCGCCCGACACGCCACGGTACGACACCCGCCGTGTACCATACAACCCGTACGGGCGGCCCCACGTGGCCGACCCATGTATTATGTCGCCGTCCGCCATGCCCATGATATTTAATACGGCGTGAACGGCCACGCATAATGTTTGTTCGTCAATGTGCGAACACGTGCAATGGATCCCACATGGAATGGTCGCCCACATGGGCGGGCGGCGACGTGGGGCGGGCGGCCACGTGGGGCCGCCCCTACAACGCATTTTATCACGTGGTGTTGTGGTTCAACCATATGCATCGGGCGGCCACGTGGGGCCGCCCCTACAAACGCATTTTATCACGTGGTGTTGTGGTTCAACCATATGCATCGGGCGACCACGTGGGGCGGCGGCCACGTGGGGCGGGCGGCCACGTGGGGCGGGCGGCCACGCGGGGCCGCCCCTACAACGCATTTTATCACGTGGTTTTGTGGTTCAACCATATACATCGGGCGGCCACGTGGGGCGGGCGGCCACGTGGGGCGGGCGGCCACGTGGGTTGCAATTAATGATTTGTGCGGACGACCGATTCAACGTCACATTTCCTTTTACTGAACGCACATACATAACATCATCAAACATTGTTGTTGAAGGATGTTATGAAACAAGACTCAAAATTTGATCCGAAAAAGCACCACCGTCGGAGTCGGAATATTCGTTTAGAAGGATACGATTATTCGAGTGAGGGGCTGTATTTCATAACAATTTGCGTTAAGAACCGCAAACGGTTGTTCGGCGAGATCATCAACAGAGAATTGAAAAAGAATGGTGCAGGTATGATGATTGAAAAATGGTATTACAAATTAGAATCGAAATTTTTAGGAATTAAATGCCATGCAATGATTGTTATGCCTGATCATTTTCATTGTATCATTGAATTATACGGAAATGGCCCATCCCTGCAAACGGTAATTCATTGGTTTAAAACAATGACGACAAACAAATACATCCGTGGTGTTAAACAATTAGGCTGGTGTGCATTTGACGGGAAATTGTGGCAGCGCGGTTATTATGAAACCATTCTGCGTGACGAACGCGCATATCGTATCGTTTCGGAATATATTACAAATAATTCGTACAGGCGGTCCCGTGTTGCCGTCCGACGGAATCCCCACCGTCAACGAATCATTAAATAATACAACCCGTAGGGGCGGCCCCATGTGGCCGCCCAACACGCCACGGTACGACACCCGCCGTGTACCATACAACCCGTACGGGCGGCCCCGTGTGGCCGTCCGCCCGAATGGTGGTCCCGTGTGATCGTCGCAAACATCATAAAAAACAATACGAAAAAAATGCGAACCGTAGGGGCGGCCCCATGTGGCCGCCCGACACGCCACGGTACGACACCCGCCGTGTACCATGCAACCCGTATGGGCGGCCCCATGTGGCCGCCCAACACGCCACGGTACGACACCCGCCGTGAACCATACAACCCGTACGGGCGGCCCCATGTGGCCGCCCACCCGAATGGCGGTCCCGTGTGGCCACCGCGAAACATCATAAAAAACGATACGAAAAAAATGCGACCCGTACGGGCGGCCCCATGTGGCCGCCCACATACCATGTGGCCACCCGACATGCCGTGTTACGATACCAACCGTTCAACATACAACCCGTACGGGCGGCCCCATGTGGCCGCCCCACCCGAATGGCGGCCCCATGTGTGATCGTCGCAAACATCATAAAAAACAATACGAAAAAAATGCGAACCGTAGGGGCGGCCCCATGTGGCCGCCCCATGTATTATGTCGCCATCCGCCATGCCCATGATATTTAATACGGCGTGAACGGCCACGCATAATGTTTGTTCGTCAATGTGCGAACACGTGCAATGGATCCCACATGGAATGGTCGCCCACGTGGGGCGGGCGGCGACGTGGGGCGGGCGGCCACGTGGGGCGGGCGGCCACGTGGGGCCGCCCCTACAACGCATTTTATCACGTGGTGTTGTGGTTCAACCATATGCATCGGGCGGCCACGTGGGGCGGGCGGCCACGTGGGGCCGCCCCTACAACGCATTTTATCACGTGGTTTTGTGGTTCAACCATATGCATCGGGCGGCGACGTGGGGCGGGCGGCCACGTGGGGCGGGCGGCCACGTGGGGCCGCCCCTACAACGCATTTTATCACGTGGTTTTGTGGTTCAACCATATGCATCGGGCGGCGACGT
>Ga0226835_1000417_pt1 | contig 51463 bp, 61 predicted proteins | sample LAC_MetaG_1_FD_163627 | JGI IMG/M metagenome (GOLD analysis project Ga0226835, IMG submission 163627) | Anaerobic ammonium oxidizing microbial communities from anammox membrane bioreactor (MBR) in UC Berkley, California, United States -... | ecosystem: Engineered > Bioreactor > Anaerobic >...
GCGCTCGGGGAGCTGAGTCCGATAGAGTTCGACCAAATAACGTCGCTACAAAAACCGATCACCCAGGCGGCCTGAACACTCAATCTCGGACCGCCAACAACTGTCTTGACTTTAGGGGGTCAGTACAAGAAAGAATGTTGGATAATACAGCCAACATGGCAACCGAACGGAAGAGTTGCTGCAATCACTTGCTCCTTTTCTTAATTTGGTGCAATCCATCAAGTACTTGCGTTAAAGTTAACTTTGGAAAATCTCTTTTCAATGTGTCAACAAGGTCGCAATATCCGCAGGAGCCGGGGCAGCCTTCCAACTCCTCGACTATCCGCTCAGCCAGTTCGAGCCGATGTTCAGTCTCAAACGTTTCAACAATTGATTTGCGGAATGCGGACTCCACAGAGCGCAGCTGCACAAAAATTTCAGAGGAATGCTTCCCCTCTGCGATCATTTTGTTGATCGCTGCCAGCTGGCCTGTGACGTACTTAATTCGTTTCGTTAGTTCCTTTTTCTGCTTGGCATTCATTGCATATAGAATAGGTTAGGGTGGGGGGGTTTGTCAAGCCCAAATCTCATACTTCATCGTGTTTTATTTCTTTCTTGGATGTCTCAGCAAGCCATCCAACTAATGGCGGGACCCAGCATAGATTAGCCACAATCGTCTCCAAGGCGGTGAAAATCTGCGTCGTGGGACTGAAGCCTGACAAACGGGCGATCAGCAATCCAATAGGCACTATGAGAATTACCAGCAAACTGGACAGCATTACAGGATTACGAATATAACTCTTTAGCGTTCTCGGCCACGATGGATCTTTGCGACGGAGGAAAATCAACCCTGAAATATTCGCTCCGATCTGATCGCTGAGCGCGTAGAAATATGGAATGTAGAATCCCTCGACTCCGTACACATCAATACCGAACAATCGGCTTCCCCAATCAACAATCCAAGGGACGGTGATTCCGACGAGTTTTCCCCATCCGTACGCTTCTGCCATCGAGCCTGCCGCTCGACGCATGCGTTGCCTGAGAGCATAGATTCCCTCGAAAACACTCTCGCTTTCGCCTGAAACGGTGCGGACAAACCACTGGCCCATGGCGCTTTGCTGAAGTCCCAGACTATCCAACAGCACCCCAGCGACAAGGCCTATGACATATCCCGGAAGCGTATATTTCAGCAGTTCTCCAAACTCACCGTGCTCTGGTTCCTGCTTCTTTGAGCTTGTTGTTTCCATGGCCCTTTGCTTTCTTCTGACTTGTCACATCCATCGGGAACTTTGCGACTGTCTACACGTCACAGTATCTTAGATACGATCTGATTCTGGTTTCTTGGTTTCAATCCAGCGGTACACGACCGGCAAAACAAATAAGGTCAAGAGGGTCGAAGTCACGAGCCCTCCGATAACCACTGTTGCCAGGGGTCTTTGCACTTCCGCGCCAGTCCCGTGAGAAAGGGCTACCGGAATGAATCCAAGGCTGGCGACAAGAGCCGTCATAAGCACGGGGCGCAATCGGTCAGATGCGCCTCTTATGATGGCAAACTCCAGGTCGTGCCCCTCTTTCAAAAGCTGATTAATGTATGAGATCAGCACAACACCATTGAGCACAGCGACACCAAAGAGAGCAATAAAACCAATTGAAGCCGAGACACTAAGGTTGAGATCTCGAATCAATAATGCGAAAATACCTCCGCTGAGTGCGAAGGGAAGATTCAAGAGAATCAGCATTGAGTGACGGATGTTGCCAAACGTTGTAAACAGCAGCACGAAAATGATGAAGATTGAAAGCGGAACGACGATCAACAACCGCTTTGTTGCACTCTCCTGATGCTCAAATTGGCCGCCCCACGTGATATAATAGCCCGCCGGAATCTGAACGCGTTGTTCTATTCTTGTTTTCGCCTCCGTGACAAAGCTCCCGATGTCTCTGCCGCGGACGTTGCATTCGATCACAATTCGACGCTGACCATACTCCCGGCTTACCTGCACGGGCCCTTCTTCCGCGACAATGCGGGCAACCTGGCTCAGCGGGACTGTTCCACCGCGAGGAAGATTTACAAACGTGTTTTCAATCGCTTGGATATCACCCCGCTTACTCTCCGGATAGCGAACAAGGACACCAAAGCGGATTTGACCCTCGAACACTTCGGTTGATATTTTCCCCCCAATGGCGATTTCCACAATACGCTGGACATCTGCGACATTCAGGCCATAGCGAGCAATGGCGTCTCGATCAATATAAATGTTCAGATACGTCTGCCCGGCCGTCTGCTCGACCATGACATCCGCAGCCCCTTCCACTGAACGAACAACATCCGCGATTTCGTCCGCCTTATGCTTGAGCACTTCGAGATCTGTGCCAAACAGTTTTACTGCGATATCGGACTTTACGCCCGAGACGAGCTCATCGACTCTCATTGCAATCGGCTGAGTTATGTTGTAATTGATCCCTGGGACATGCTTGAGTTCGGCCACCATCTTTTCAACGAGCTCTTCTTTCGTCGATGCCGTTTTCCATTCGGATTTCGGCTTGAGCGTTACGTAAATGTCGCTCAGGTTGACCCCCATGGGGTCTGTCGCGATGTCCGGACGGCCAAGCCGACCTACGACAAATTCCACTTCGGGGAACTGCATGATGATCTGTTGGACCTTCTTTTCCATCTCAATCGATTCGGTGAGAGAAATGCTGGGCATCCTGATTGGCTGCACAAGAATCGAACCTTCATCAAGTTCCGGAATGAACTCTCTGCCGAGGAAAGGAACAAGCGCAAAGGAGACAACGAGGACAGCGACCGCAATCCCGAGCGTAATGTATCTGCGTTTGAGAGCTTTTTCCAGGAGTGGTGTATAGATGCTTCTGATCCAATGAATCACCTTTGGCTCTGTGTGGATTGTTTTCTCCTTTAAAAAAAGTGAACTCACGACCGGAATGAAGGTGAGGGTAAGGATAAGCGAGCCAATCAGCGCCATGGCAACAGTGAGTGCCATAGGAGTGAACATCTTTCCTTCGATTCCCTGCAGTGTTAGGATTGGCAAATAGACGGCAATGATGATCAGAATGCCGAAAAGGATCGGGCGTCCCACTTCTTTTGCGGCGTCTTCAATAACCTGGAGTTTTGTCAATTTCAGGTCTTTATGAAGGAGTTTCCGCTCAAAGTTTTCGACCATCACAACCGACCCATCAACGATCATTCCGAAATCAATAGCCCCAAGGCTCATGAGATTGGCGGACAAACCAAGCCACTCCATGCCGATGAATGCAAACATCATGGAAAGCGGAATAGAGGATGCCACAATCAGTCCGCCGCGGACATCACCCAGGAAGACAAGGAGCACAACAATGACCAGCAAACCTCCTTCGAGGAGGTTTGTTCGAACCGTTGTGATCGTCTTTTCCACCAATTCTGTCTGGTCATAATAGGGATGTATCTTCACGTGCGGCGGAAGTGTTTTGTTGATTTCCTCGATCTTTGCTTTGACCCGCTCGATAACCTTCCGGCTATTCTCTCCTTTGAGCATCATCACAATTGCTGCCGCAACTTCGCCTCTTCCCTGCATCACAACTGCACCCTGCCGAATTTCCGACCCAACGGTGACCTTGGCAATGTTTCTCACAAAGATCGGAGTGCCTCCCTCATTCTTAACTATGATATTCTCCAAGTCGTGTTCGGTCTGCGCAAGGCCAATTCCGCGAATAATGTATTGTTCAGAGGCATGCTCTATGTAGTTTCCGCCTGCGACTGAGTTGTTCTTTTCCACGGCCTGAAAAACCTCATCCAGCGTCAAATCATAACTCAGCAATCGGCTTGGATCCACAAGAATGTGATACTGCTTCACCATTCCTCCAAAACTATTGACTTCCGTTACGCCCGGGACAGTCCGTAATTGAGGCTTGATGGTCCAATCCTGAATAGTCCTCAAACTCATCAGGTCGAGGCTGTCGCTCTCTAGAAAATACTGGTAGATCTCTCCCATGCCGGTGGTAATCGGACCCATTTCCGGCTCCGGGACCGTTGGTGGAAGGGATTCTTTCACCCGTTGCAAGCGCTCAAGCACAAGCTGACGGGCGAAATAGATGTCAACGCCGTCCTCAAACACCACTGTAACGACCGCAAGTCCGAACTTCGAAATTGAACGTATCTCTGTCAGTTGCGGAAGTCCATTCATCGACACTTCAATGGGGAATGTAACGAGCTTTTCAACTTCGACAGGAGAAAGGCCGGGGGCCTCTGCAAGAATCTGGACCTGGATATTCGTTACGTCGGGAAACGCATCAATGGGAATATTGTTAAGGGAGAAAACCCCCAGTGCGATAACCAGAATCGTCATTGCGATCACCAGTAATCGTTGCTTCAAAGCAAATTCAATGATGCGACTTATCATGATTGTTCTTCTCAGTTAGGTAATCGATTACTTTTGTTATGAAGAGTGAAAACAGTGAGTAGATGGTCAGCCAACCAGCAAACACATATCCCCATTCATATGGATGAACCAGAGCTTCGGGATAGGTGTGGTTGAAAAGATTATCATCGGCGAATGTTTTGAGTAAAGCGAAGCCGCCGAAAAAGATCCACGTCAGTGAATTACGGCTTTTCTTGCCTTTCAGAATAAGTCCTATACCAAAAGGGAGGATGCACCAAAACAGCGCATTTGTGAGATAGAGGATAATATCCGGTTTGAGGTGAGTAAGAGCTCTGAACCAATGTTCTTCAAAGAGGGTATCAGGGATATCCGGCGTGAAATTGAAAAACATCGTCACAAACAACGCTACAACAATGATCGACACCAAGGCAAGGAGATGGATGTCTTTCCTGGAAGCACGCAGGAGCCAAAAAGGGATTGCGGCACCGGCAATACTGACAAACAAGTAGAGAATCTTGAAGGCCTCAAAGCTCATTGTTCGGCTAATGCTCCTCTCCGAATGTTTCTTTTGCGAGCTCGGACTTCAGAAAAAAACCTCCTCCGACCACAATCTTCTCCCCGACAAGCAAACCGTCAAGAATCTCCGCGAACTCTCGTGTTTCGACACCTGTTCGCACATCTCTCTTCTGAAATGTCGTGTCGTTCGCGGCAACGAAAACGAAGTGCTTTTCCGTTTCTCCGAGCAGTGCGCTTGCAGGGATCTTGATCGTTTCACTGCCAAATGTCGCCTCAATGTTGACCGAGCAGAACATCTCGGGCTTCAGCATTCCGCCTTTATTGTCCACTTCAATACGCGCCTTCACCGTTCGGGTCTTTTCATCCACAACGCCGTAGATTGTCGTCACCACACCATGGAAAACATCAGGATAGGCGCCGACCTCGACAATAGCCTTCATCCCAGTTTTGACGCTGGGAAGATCCTTCTCGTAGATATCAGCAAGAACCCAAAGAGTCGAGAGATCGGCAAAGTCGAATAATTCGCTGCCGACTTGAACGAAGGAGCCGACACGTGCTTTGCTTTCGAGAATTGTCCCGTTAAATGGGGCGTGCACATGATAATACGTTGCTGGTAGTTGGCCGGACTCAAGTTCCTGGATTTCTTCAGGTGTAATGCCAATGACGTTCAGTCTGCGCATTGCCGATTGATAGATGGCCTTTGCAGCGGCGGTGTCGCCTCCCGCTGTCAGTTTCGTCCGCTTCCACCGATCTGCCGCCTGCAGAAACTCATGCTGGATCGTCAAATATTCCTGGCTGTAGAGTTCCATCAGAACATCCCCCTTGCTCACTTTATCGTTGGTGAAAACTCTCACCTTCTCAACCGTTCCGCTCACGCGAGATGTAATTTCGGCGAGTTTGCGCTCGTTGAAGCTCACTTTACCCGGCAGCGTCAGGGGTATCGCGACGGACTTCTTTTGCACGGGCTCAACTCTGATGCCTGCATGAAAGACCTTGTGACGGTCCAAACGGACCACCGTTGCCTCGGCATCTTCCGGTTGATGTTCTTCGTAAGCTTGATCTTCTTCCTCCTTCTGGTTGTTGCTGCAACCAACGACTAACAAGAACGACAAAAAAAGAGAGCCCAAAAGGAACCGCATTCTAAAGCCATCGTTTCTATGATTCATGAAATTCTCCGCATGGAATATTATTCATCAGGTGTCAGTTCAGCTGCTACCTCAAGCTGCGCAAGTGCAAGCGAGTAATTGTAGAGTGCACGGGCGTATTCGGCCTTCGTTACACGAAATGTGCGATAAACATCGAAGAGGTTAAGGAGATCTATTTGGTTGTTCTTATACTGGTCAATCGCAGTGGAAACAATATCCTGAACATCGTCGAGCAGCGTTTCATCAAAGGCCTTGAGTTGTTCCTCCGCAACTAGAACAAGATCATAAGCGTTGAGCACCCGTGTCCTGATTCTCCGTTCGATGGCGTCCATGTCAATTGTCGCAATCTTTACCAACGCGTTTGCCTCTTCCACTTGCCCTTGTGGCTCTTGCCAGAACCAGAGCGGCACAGAGATTCCGAGTTTCACGCCAAAAGCCTTGCTCGTGGCCCCGTTGAATTGGTTCGCGTTAAAGGGTGGCTCTTCGGCTCTTTGTTGATGGAAAATACCGAGAGAGATATCAGGAAAATAGCTGGACCCCGCCAGTGATAGGAATGATTGCTGGCGATTGACCGTTTTGCTCGCCATTTCAAGACTCGAGCTTTTCTTCAGAAGTAATTCAACGAGCGAATCCTTCTGCATTCTCAATGGCGCATACGACAGCGAATCGACGAGAACAAGAAGGTCATTCGGATCTTTCCCGATTGCCGTTTTGAGCTGCCTCAATGCTTGCTGGGTTTCTCTTCTTGATGCAACGATCTCGTTCCCCAGCCGTGTGATTTCCACCTTTGCTCTGATGACATCAAGATAGTTGCTTTCACCTGCTTGATACCTGGCTGAGATGGCGCTCTGGAAGTCCTGGAGCAACTGTTGTTGTTCCTCGAGACTTTGAAGCAGGCGATGACTCAGCAAGGCATCGTAATACGCCACTTTGACCCGAGACCTTACGATGGCTTTGGTCTGCTGCAACCTGAGCTCCGCAAGCCCTTTGTCGTATTCGGCGACGTCGATACGGTTAGAACGCTTTGTGGGGAACTCGATTTGTTGCACGATCCCGATATCGATTTCATCCGCATCGCCGACTTTGAAGTTCCGCGGAGTTTCGTTCCAGCTTATTTCAAATTCAGGGTTTGGTATTCTTCCAGCCTGCTTGATCCTTCCGTTTGCCGCGTCGACCTCTCTTGCCGCCTTTGTGACATCCGGATTGATTTGCAGAGCAAGGCTGATTGCATCATTCAGAGAAAATTTCTCTGGCGTTTGCGGGAATGCATTGGAAAAAAGCAATAAAAGGAGCAGTCCCGCCTTGGAGAAACAGTTGTTCAAGGCGAACCTCGCAGATTGAGTTCTTGAAATTCTGGAGTTAGAAACGGAAAGCGGAGACTATGAAGCGATGGGGGGGCGGAAGATCGAATGCAATGGGACGGCGGTAATTGTAAGGCTTACATTGAGTATGTTTTGTTGCGGAACGGGATGATAGGAGATGTTCGCTGGATTTCCCGGAACGGATGGAACATGGCAAACACAAGAGCAATCCTTCGTTGAACTGTTATTGTTGGACCCTGACGTGTCATGCTTGTCGAGCAACGAGCAGACCAACGAAGCGCAATCCTCATTGCTGTTTCCCACAAGGCAATCGGAGTCCCCACACCAAAAAAGCGAAAGAGTGAAGGTTAGAATGACAAGGAAGCCGACGAACTGAAGAGGATATCTTAGAGAGATGTTGAACATTTCATCAACAAGATATGGAATTTAGCGGTCAGTTCAAAGGGTGTTACATTCTGAAAGGTTGCAGGTTCATTTCAGAGTAACGAAAAAAAATAGGCCGATTCGTTTCAGAATCGGCCTTTCCTTAGCGGGGGCCCGCACTTAAGAAAAGTCACAACTCCACATGGATCCTTCGAGCTAAACCTCAAGGTTCATGAATTCCTGCTTTCCCGAGTCGACGGAGTCGTTCGATGATATCGTTTGTTCCAGGAACTCCTCCTCGATAAAACCGACATGCCGGATTAAACGATTTCGGTTTCGGCGCATCAAAGAGATCCGTCCCATTAACAAGAATAGTCGGGGATCCATACCCGGCTCGAAGATCTTCCTGGTCAGCGAGGACGAACACGTCAAGAGAATCAACGGTGATGTTCCATCGAAGTTCCCGCAGCGCCTCATTGAGGGAAATCCACATTTTCGGCGTGTTCGGGCATCCCTCCTTCATTCCGAGAAATTGAATCGTCATTGTTTTGTCCTGCGAAAAAGCTTCTGATGAGACGACCGAAAGAACGATCAATGGGATGATCAGCATTGGTCTGCCTCCGATTCGAATCATAAGAGTTAGGTCCTCAGTGTTTATGACCGTGGGAATCGAGCTTCACCTTTTCCTTTGTGATTCCCTTGATGTCCTTGCCCTCGCCCCTTTGCCAGCCAGCGTAGCAATCGGAACAAACAGCTTCACCCTTCTGTAAGTCGTTGTAGCAGGAACAGCTTTGATGATCCAACGCGCATCGGTCGCAGGGATTTTTCATGCAGCAATTGTAATACAGTTCTTCCTTTGCTTCCGCCAGAAGCGCCCTCGCCTTCAAAGCCTTTTCCTTCCCGTTAAGCTTGCCGGACTTTTGCTCGCTCGTGTGCTGTTGTTTCTCAAGCGTACTCGCCAGAACGAGGTTCATTCCGCATTCCGGGCACTTGCCAGGCTTGTCGGACTTCACCTCAGGGTGCATTTGACACGTGTAATAGTCTTTTTCCTGAGCCTGACTCGCTCTGATTGCCTCACTCTTCCCCTGATCTTGTCCTCTCAAGGGGGATCCCATAGCCAAGAATGAGACGATTGCAAAAAGACCAATCCAATTGACTCTTTTCATACAAATCCTCCTTTGTTTGGCTTCCAGTCTTGACTCTTTAACAGCGGGTGACCTTCGCAGGTTCCGTTGAATCACTTTGTGGCCCCCCTGAGACGGGAATGGCCTCTAACATCGAGTCAACAATCCTCCGATGTCTCTGTGCATCAAGAACGGAATCGAGCAACGTGGCGGCGCATTCGACAATCACCGACCCGATCTCCGTTTGCATCCGTTGAATTTCCTCCGTCTTTAGCTGTTGAATCTCATGCCGTAGCTTTTCGACGATATGACCGGCTTCTTCTCTTGCAGATAGAATCGCTTCGTCCACGAGTTGTCCAGTCAGCACCCGCGCATCAGAAATGCGGTTTTCGTAGCGCACTCGGGAACCGGCAAGACATTCTCTCGCACGAAGCAGGGTTGATTCACTCTCAAGTTTCGCATCCTCCGCTCCTTTCAAAGAGCGTTGAATATCCAATGCGTGTTTTCCCAGAATCCTGTTGAGCGGGGCCCATGCGTACATTCGAAGGATCGTTACAAGAATAACAAACACAATGATTTCCCAGAGGATGAGCCCCGACTCAGGATCCAGCAAGGTATTCATGAGACCATCGCTCTCTTCGGCATTTCATTCGGAACATCAAGGATTCCATCCCGTAGGCTGATACACCTGTCGACATGCCTCACATTGTCCACATTGTGAGTCACCATGATACACGTATGGCCGTCTTTGTTGAGAGAGCGCAGAAGATCCATGATGCCCTCGGATGTGGATGAATCAAGGTTTCCGGTTGGCTCGTCCGCAAGTATGATGGGTGGTTGATTTACCAACGCACGCGCTATCGCCACGCGCTGCTGCTCGCCCCCGCTGAGTTCGTCAGGAAGCCGCTGGGCTTTTGACGCCAAACCGACCTTCTCAATGATGCCACAGGCCAGATTGTTTTTCTCTTTTCTTGACATCGAAACAATGGCAAGGGGAAGCATCACGTTTTCAAGAATTGTCAAATACGGGATCAACTGGAATGACTGAAACACAAATCCAAGGTACTCTCTGCGAAAATCTGCCCTGCGCTCAACCGGGAGAGCGTAGACATCAATTTCATCAACGACGACACTTCCCCCTGTCGGCTGACAGAGTCCGCCAAGGATGGAAAGCAGCGTGCTTTTTCCCGACCCTGAAGGCCCCATGACTGCGACAAATTCACTTTGTTCGATTTCGAAACTGAGATCTCGCAACGCAGAAACGGGTTCGTGCGTTTTATTGTATGTTTTCTGGATATCTCTGACGGCTATGAGATTCGTTTTCACGTTTCCACCTCAAAGGGCTTTTAATGCAATGGTCGGATCGAGGCGCGATGCTTTAAAAGCGGGATAGACGCTGGATGCCATCCCCACGGACAAGGCCAAAGCGAGTGCAAAAACGAACAGCTCCAGACTCACCGATATTGCTCCCACCGCATCCATCATCAAAAACGGTGCCGCGAGGTTCGATGCTGCAAAACCGATGATCGAACCCATAAGCCCTGCCAGGAGACTTACCACGAATGCCTCCGTGAGTATGATTCTTATGATATGTGTCTGGCGAAAGCCGATTGCACGAAATACGCCGATTTCACGTCTTCGTTCATTGACGGACGAAGTCATGTTTGTTATGACGATCAAAGCCGCAACAAGGACTACGACGCCTGAGACACCGTAGGAGAAATGCTCAAAACCACGCATGGCCTCCATTTTCGATTCGATGGTCTGCCGAATTGCCATCACTCTGGCCCCGGGCAGTTTTTCAGATGTTTGTGCGACAATTTCCTCGATGGGGCAATCATAGCATAGGGCGGCCACCTCGATCATACTTACCTGGTTTGGTTTGCCGAACAGGGACTGAGCAATTGCAAGTGGGATGAAAACCACTCCGTCGTCCTGTGAGCCTGTAGCTTCAAGTACGGCAGACACGGTAAAGGAATCTCCTTTGATTTCGAAGGTCTGTCCCTGCGCCAGCCCAAGTTTGATCGATGCCTCCGCCCCGACGACGGCATCTTGAGAGCCTTTTGGATGGCCGCCCGTGAGCCGCCACCATTTTTTCAGCTCAAGCTCACGCTCGAAATCAACTCCGACAATCATCACCTTGCGGCTCCCAATGGATGCCGAGGTAAGTAGTTTCGGCGCAATGATTTTGATGTTGTCGCTGTTCTTAATGTCTCTTATGGCCACAACATCCTTATCTGTGAGTTTCTGAACGTCAAGGGCCACATCGGAGATGGTCATACCGCCGTAGCTCATCGTCATGTCGTGCGACTGCGGAACAATGAGAATGTTTGCTCCGAATTCATCCAGTTTTCTGGCGAATTCCATGTTCATCGTGTCCGAAAGTGTGATAAGGACGACGACGGTACTGACGGCGATGGTGAGACCGAGGACGAGAAACAGCATCCTTGACTTTCGCCTTCGGAGATTGTTGAAGGAAATGTTATGGAGTTTCATACACGCCGCCGCCAATTGGCCACGAATTGCTCGTCAATCCGGATTTCGTTTCCGACAACCGTGTTCGGAACGGCGTCCGGCGGAAACCGGCCGCACGATCCGCTGATTGCCTCCAGGTCGTTCAGGTTCCAGGTCGTTCCACATGAGTTGCAAATGAGGTCCTGTCCTTTGATATGAAACGCCGTGGAATTGCAGGGCTCACACATGCTGATAGCCGTAACGACCTTGCCCTCATTTGTGATGTACGCCAGCACCGGGAGGCCGGGATCTTGATTCCCATACATGAAGCGGACAAACTTCTTTTCTTTGACGAGGTTGAGTGGAATGACAATTGATCCTTTGTCAACCGTCACCGTTACATCATTCATCCATTCCCCCGTGAGACTGTAGCTGGCTGGGTTTGTCACAACGGGAGAATCCATGATGATCGGGTTTCCACTGGCTGGGAGGTTTATGAAGAACCACGCACCAAGTAAAGCGACTGCACCAAGAATGACCCACGTCTTCCTATTCCTTGTAAACGAATTCAATTGACCACCGAGCACTTTCTGGCGTTTTGCCTGCCATTCTGGTTTTGCGGGCGTTACGCCCGCCAGCGGTGCTCCACATCCGATGCAAAAATTAGCATTCTGCTCAACCGCTTTTCCGCATTCTGAACAAAACTTTGCCATGATGATTCTCCTTCCCTGTTCAGGATTTTCTTTTTCCGTACTTCTGCTCGACAAGAGCAACGATTTGTTCCACAGTGAATTTGTCTTCTGTTATCTTGCTATCCACAAAGCTTTTCACTTCCTGCGCGCCCCTTGGATGGTTACAACTGCAGTCTTTGAGTTCGTCGATACCACATTGTCCGCACGGGCACCGAAAGTGAGAGAACACTTCGGCCCGGTCGAACGTTGTCGCAACTCTGGAGTCACTCGCCCGTGCGGCGATCGCGGATTCCAGGGGCTTGTTCAATAGGGGGGAAGTCTGGACGTTCGCAGCCCCGCCGCCGTTTGTCACAGGCTGTTTCCCTTGGTCGCTTTTGAGAAAGCCATACAGAGATCGGACAGCTTCGACAATCAAACTATCACTATGACCCGCTTGAACCCTGTTTCTGATAAGCATGCGTTCTTCCACGGCCTTACTGCAACTGCAAGTTTCCAGCGGTAGCTCGCCGCAAGTTCCACATGAACAGGAAAAGCGTGAAGCGATCTCAGTCACGCGAGCTTCAACCCTCGGATCAATATTTCGCTGCTCGACTATTGCCGACTGTGGTGAGCGGTGCCCGTCGCCAAAAACATAAGGGAGTATGAGAATCACGGTAGCACCGGCCAGGATGGCCAAAACGACCAATCCAGGGTGCCATTTGAGTCGCGTGTCCACGTGTTTCTTTTTCTTCTTTTTTGCTGCCTCGTGGTGCCGCTTATCATGATTATGTTTGTGATGGTGCCTGACCTCAACGCCGCAGTTGGCACAATAGCGACTTTCTCTGGGGGTCTCATCACCGCACCCGGGGCATTCTCGAGTCTTTCGATCGTGTCCCTCTCGTTCGCTTGAGGTCACCTGGCTATGCAACTCTGCCCCACAGTCTGAACAAAACCGGGCGTCGTCTTTATTCGTAACACCACACTCGATGCACTTCATCGCATATCCTCGATTTCGTTTTGAGTTAGAAGATTGATCCCCTCGCCACCCACACCACAATCATCATAGCACCCATAAGAGCGCCACCCATAAGGAGGTAGTCTTCTTCATCGAGCGTGCTACCCTGAGAATGATGGCGGGGCGATCCTTCGACGGTCCGTTGAGCCTCAATGACAATTTCCGGATCCAGTTTTCTGCCGTCTAATTCTGAAATATGAAACATGATTTGATATTCCCCGCGCTGCGGAGGCAGGAATGCAACGTAATACATTCCTTGATCGGCGCTATCCTCAAGCTCTTCCTCACAGTGAATGCTGTAGTCTTCTTTCACTCTCTTGTCCGTTCCTCCAACAACCCCAGGCACGGTCAACCCATCCTGCATCCCGGCCTTGTGAGGGAACGATGAATGGAATGCAACCTTGGAGGACCGAACGGGGTTGTTCGTCTTGCGGCTGGTGATCATTAGAGTAATGATAGCTTCCTTCCCGAGCTCCAGAGGTGGGAACATTGCTGTCATTCTTGTATCTCCAACGATTATTTCCTTCCCGACGGGGGATTCAGAAGCGGCCTGATGGGCCTCCATTTCATGCTCCGACCTGCTTCCCATGCCGAAATGCATACAGGAGGAAAAGAAAACACTTGAGAGAAGCATGACTGTGGTTTTCATAACGATCAATCCTCCAAAGGGCTCATTCGCCGTCCCAACGGCAGGCTGGCTGGTTTGTACGGTTCGTGGTTCGATACGGAGAAGAAATGGTCACACGGAGACCCTGTTGTGCCCAAACGGTGGACAATCGCCCGTGCGCGTTCTATCTGGGCGTCTTCACATAGCATTTCCATCTTTGAAATAACCGATGTCGGAGAGAAGTACTCTGTAACCATGATCTCACCGATTCCGGCCAGTCCAAGTTCTTCAACGAGCCAGTGGACCCGATTCGTGTTGACGTAAACAGTGATCTTCTTCATACAGCCATCCCCTTGCAAGCTTGAAATGCTTCGACCCCTTCCTCACCCGTCTGGATCTGGATTCCTCGTTCGACCGGCCACACAAGGATAAATCCGTCTCCCTGGTGATCAGTGTGGCCGTGTGATTCGATAGTCCTCAACGCGCGTTCCGTATCGTTGTCCGCACAAAGGAGTTCAATCCGCGACATCCGGGTGTGATAGCCCTCATAAGCGAAGGAAATCCGCTCGTCCCTGGGATCGTGAAGATCAGCTACAACGGAAGCGTCGCAAGCGCTCAGGATAGAGAATCCTTCCCTTTCGAGCGTATGGATTATGTCGCCGACATACCTTCGTCTTACCACCGCTGTTATGTACTTCATGGGAGTACCCTTTCAAAATCTTCAATGAAGAACCGGTCTAACGGACTTTCAGTAATCCGAACCGATTCGAACAAGAACACCAAATCCAGTCCCTCGTAGAGAACTAGTCCCTCGAGGAAGGAATTCAGCGAGAAAGGAGTATCTCAGATGATAAGTGAAGAAAAGAGGAGGTACCGCGGAGTAGAAGAGGACGAAGAAGTTTTCGGGAAAAGAAAGGAGGATTGACGATTAATCGCCGGCGCGTAATGATTCTCGCCTTCGATTAGAATTGAGGAGTAAACTGAGGTCCCCTGGCTGTTCCCGTCGTGTTTCTCCGTCAGGGCAGGAGAAACGGAGAACCCACCCACAATGGTGGTTACGCGGCAACTCAGATCCGATTCAACTGAAACCCCTGCCTTTTTTTGGGGGGGGTCGCAGTTATCGGATTCGGAAGACGAACAGCATGCCATTGGTTCTTCAGCCATGCATCGATGAAAAACCTCGGTGAACCCGCTACTCGCGAAAGCGAAAATCACGATGGTTACGAAGCCAAGAGACCGTCCGTGTATGTTAATTTGCTTCATCGTTGTTCACTGGTTAAACTCAATCTTCGTGCCAAAGCGAGGTCGTTTATTAATTGCGTGAAACTCTTCAAAAAATTGAGATTCCCGCCTTTGGAACTCCTAATTCTGCAACTCCAAGAAGTCCATTTCGCAAATATAGGAATGAGCCTTCGTTTTCCAGATCGCTATTCCACCACGAGTGTTCCGCGGAGCATTCCCATTCCGCACTGGAACCCATAGGTTCCCGCCTTGTCGGGTGTAAACTCCAGCGAAACAGTCTTGAAGGGGGTCAGCGTGGCCTGCTTGTTGAAATCAGGAAAAAGGACCTTTTCAGAACACAACGCAGTCTCCTCCCTATGGAAATTCAATCGAACGGGCTTGCCGGCCTCAACCACGATGACGTCCGGTGAATACCCTCCCTTCACTTTAATCAGAACCTCCTGAATTCCCCCCGAGACAGCGATCTTGACACGATTTTTCTCAGAGAACCAGAAATACCAGGCAACCATCCCTGAAAGAACAAGTCCGCCGATTGTTACAAGAATTTGATCCGTTGTCATGATATATCCTCCTGTTTCCTACACATATGGCTTGAAGCGTCGCAACCTGTTGGCATTGGTCACAACGGTTACCGAACTGAATGCCATAGCTGCCCCAGCAATCATAGGTGACAGCAGCAAGCCAAAGAACGGGAACAAGATCCCCGCGGCAATGGGGAGGCCCAGTCCGTTATAGAAGAACGCCCCGAAGAGATTTTCACGGATGTTTTTCATGGTTGCCTTTGAAAGCTGAATTGCCAGCACAACACCCTTCAGGCTTCCTTTGATCAACGTGATATCCGACGCCTCGATGGCCACATCAGTACCGGTGCCAATGGCGAGACCGATGTCCGCCTGGGCCAGGGCCGGTGCATCGTTGATGCCATCTCCGACCATCGCTACCCGTTTCCCTTCAGACTGTAATTTTTGAACATTGAGGGCTTTATCTTCAGGCAGAACCTCTGCCAAAACGCGGTCAACACCCACTTGCCGGGCAATCGCATCTGCCGTCCGCTTGTTGTCTCCGGTGATCATGATGACTTCGAGACCCATTTTTTTCAACCCTGCAATCGCCTGTTTGGAATCGGACTTCACCGTATCGGCGACTGCGACGATTCCCAAGGCCTTGGAATCAACTGCAACAAACATGGGAGTCTTCCCCTCATCCGCAAGCCGTCGGCTTTGTTCTTCAAGCGCACCAACATCAATGCTACGATCTCTCATGAGTTTCAAGTTTCCCAAGAGAACGCCTTTTTCATCCACTTTCGCCTCAACGCCGTGCCCAGGAATTGCATTGAACTCCTTCGGATCGCCGATCTCGATGGATCGCTCTTCAGCGCCTTTAAGTATCGCTTCACCCAGCGGATGCTCAGAGCCGCGCTCAACCGAGGCCGCAAATCGGAGTACTTCATTTTCACTTGAGCCCTCATGCGTAACCACGTCTGTGAGCGAAGGCTTACCCTCCGTGATTGTTCCAGTCTTATCCAAAACTATTGCATCGAGTTTCTGGGCCGTCTCGAGTGCCTCGCCGCTGCGAATGAGAATTCCGTTTTCTGCTCCTTTTCCGACCCCGACCATAAGCGAAATCGGCGTTGCCAAACCGAGCGCACAAGGGCAGGCAATGATCAAGGTCGTCACAAAGACGATCAATGCGTAAATCAGATTCGGGTCAGGGCCAAAGTCGTACCACACCACGAAGGCAAGTATGGCAATGATGATGACCGCCGGAACGAAGTATCCCGACACTTTGTCCACGACCCGCTGAATCGGGGCTTTCGATCCCTGGGCCTGTTGAACCATTTCGATAATCTGCGAAAGTGCGGTGTCCTTGCCGACCTTTGTCGCCTTGAACTTAAACGAGCCTGTCTTGTTGATCGTTGAGCCGATGACGCCATCACCGGAGTGTTTTTCAACCGGAATGGACTCTCCAGTAATCATGGATTCATCGACTGCCGATGACCCTTCTACAATTGTTCCATCCACCGGAATTTTCTCTCCGGGCCTGACGATGACGACGTCGTCCAGAACAACTTCCTCAAACGGTAAATCGACTTCTTTGCCGTTTCGCAGCACTCGTGCCGTCTTGGCCTGCAAACCGATCAGCTTCTTGATTGCCTCCGAGCTTTTTCCTTTGGCGCGGATTTCGAGCGCCATTCCAAGGTCAACAAGCGCAACGACAACAAAGACTACATCGTAAAACTGGTCGGCTAATTCCTCGCTCGGGAAGATGTCCGGGAATACGACAGCAACGCTTGAATATAGCCAGGCGGCAGTGATTCCCGTTGCAATCAACGTGTGCATGTTTGCTGAGCGATTCCTGAAGGCGGCAAGAGCTCCGGTGTAAAAATGCGAGCCGGACCAGAACATTACGGGCAAAGCGAGCAGCCCCATAAGCAGCCAGATGGTTCGCAGTAATTCAGTTCCTCTTTGGAGATCCGCCGGAAGTCCGAAAAGATCGGGATAGCTGAAGAACATCACCGGTAATGCAAGCACGCCTGCTACAATGAATTTGCGCATCAGGGTCTTGTATTCATGCTCCCGGGCCTTCTCGTTCTCGTCAACAGGTTCTCCGGCTGCCTTTTTCTCATCCGTTCCGGGTGAGGCGGAATCAAATGCTTTGTATCCGAGTCGTTCGATTTGAGATTTTATTCCGGCCTTATCCAACGTGTTGGGAAGATACTCGATGACCGCCGACTCTGTCCCGAGGTCGACGCTTGCAGAAAGCACGCCCGGAGTGCGTTTAAGATCCGTTTCGATCTTGTCAACACACGATGCGCAGTGCATCCCGTTGATGCCAATTCTGGCGGTTGTTTTCCCCGTTTTGTAGCCGGCCGATTTGACGGCCTCGACGATGCGCGCTGTTTGAACCTCCTCAGGCCGAAACTCTACATAGAGCTTCTCTGTGGATGCATTCACATTTGCGCGTTTCACACCCGGAAGTGTGCGTACTGCCTTTTCGATTGTCAGCGCACAGGAGGCACAATCCATCCCCACAATGGACATCTGGAGCTTCTCAGTTCCATCGCTCGTTGTTTTGTTCGTTGCCGCCCCGTAAGTGGTGTTCTTCATGAAAATGGTCCTTTCAAGTACTTGAATCCCTCCTGCTCGCCACATACTTACCGGAATTCTTGTCGAATTCCGACTTGCACGTCGAGCAGCAAAACACATAGCGTGAGCCATCGAGTCGAGAATAGTAAAGAGGAACCTTCACGGGCATTCCGCAGACCGGGTCCTTTTCAACGATCTCTTCTTTGTTCTGGTCCATCATCACAACCGTACGATTCATGAATGTCGTTTGTCGATTCATCGCTTTTTTCCCGTTGCCACATAGGTGAATCCGCCAAAAAGTGTTTCCATCTCAAGGTTCTGCATATGATGTTGAATGGATTCCCATGGGTGGCGGTCAGCCAAGTCCAACGAAACGCCAAACGGTTTCATGGTCGCCGCTGCAACCGGGGCAAGAAACGCGAGGGCACCGGTCGGCAGTTTGAAGTCGAGCACCACGAAGCGCTTGTTCGTCTTCAACGCTTGCGCGCCGTTATTGATGATTTGATCAAATTCGGGTATCAAGGTAATTGCGAATGTGGAAATGACACCATCTATGCCGTCCGGGAATCCATACTGTGCCGCGTCGCAGTGGATGAGTTCGACATTCTTCCATTGGTGATCTTCAACACGCCGTTGTGCCTGTTTGAGCATCGCCTCGGTCAGATCGACGCCGATGATCCGGCCTTTGGGGCCCACTGATTTTTGAAGCAAAGGGAAGTTGAGGCCTGTCCCACAAGATACCTCCACTACCGTGTCTCCTTGATGGAGATTCAACGCATCCACGGCCTTTCTGCGGTATGCATACTCGCGGAATCCAATGAGGTAATAGAGGTTCGCCGTGAAATCATATCGTTTCGATCGTTTCTCATACAGGGATTGAAGCTGGAATTTATTGAGCGCGTTCATATCAAGTTTCTCAAGAAAAGGGTGCGGCCGGAGGAGATCCGGCCGCGCCGTGATCCGTCAGCAACAGCCTCGTTTATGTTGATGCTGGCTTGCATGCTGGTCGATGGCAGCGAACTTTGCAGGATCTGCATCAAAGCGCGCCCTGCACCTCTCTGAAGCGACAAGGTACTGACGACCGTCATAAACGACCTTTATTGCCGACTTTTCATCGATTTGCATTCTGCACACCGGGCATTTTGTCATTTTCTCAAACCATCCTTTCTGTGACGTTCAATGTCTCGTTCACCTTCTTAGACGCAGCTAATCCTCCCGGTTACAGGTGGTGGGAATGGGATTCCCCCTGTTTGCACGTGCAATCGAAACAGTGATGCGTGGCACAGACCCGGCACGTCTCTTCCAGCCGCTTTCGCAATGCCTGACGGGCGCGATGTGCCCTCACTTTGAGGTTGTTCCGGGATATACCCAGATGATTGGCAACGGCTTCAGGCCCTTCTCCGTCCAGATCTAATGACTTCACCACTTCGGAGTATTCCGATTTTAACGTCGGAATGAGCTCCTTGAGGCACTCACAAATAGCCCTTTCTTCGTCCGGGTCCGCGACGTCCTCGACCTCGATGGCGTACCTCTCAATCCGATTTGCTTCAGCAGCACGTCTTCGGTAAGCGTCCGTAATGGCATTCTGCAGAACTCGGTAAAACCATTGAACAATTCTCTCTTCATCCCTCAATTCCGGCGCTGAGCGGATTGCCTTGACATAACAGTCTTGTAGGATATCTTCAGCCGCATCCGGATCAGAAATTCTCTTGCGTATATAGCCGAGGAATTTCGCTCTTGTATTGACGAGTTGGGATACGATCGGTTCTGCCGGTTCTGAACCCGGTTTCCTATGCTTGTCAGTTCGGCCTTCCATTGACGACGCTTTCTAACCTGCTTTCTCGGATGACGTATCTGTCCGGTCAACGAGTTTTCGCCATTGTCCTTTTCCCGGAAGGAACATGGGAACGCGCCCTCGATATTCCAGGTATGCTTCACCGAACCGCTCGATGACCTTTTGTTCTTCCTTGCGGGCAAGAAGGGCGTAGGCAAGCACGATAACAGGAAACAGTCCGACCGAAAACAGAGTCGGCCAATGTACAATGCCTTCCCCGAACAACGCAATGAACAAACCCGTATACTGGGGGTGCCTCACCAGGCGGTAGAGACCATCGGTTGCGAGCCTGTTTTCCTGATGTGCCCGATACAACTGACGCCAACCCTGCAGAAAAATGCCGAAGCCCGCAAACAGGAGCACGTAGCCCGCAATCATCGAAATCATCATACCAACTTCGCCTATTCCAAGCAGGGTGGACCAAAGATTCGCGTTAAGATAGGCGCGGTCCAGTCCGAAAAAGCGGACAAGTAGGTAGATTGTAAGGGGAAATCCGTACATCTCAGCGTACAGAGCTATGATGAATGCCTGTACCAATCCCGCACCTGCCCATTCGCGCCATGTTCTTGGCGCGAGGTATTTGTACAACAGCCACGAAGCGATGACAATTACGATGATAGCCATGCCCCATGCGCCGGAGTGTTCTATGCCTCTTTCCACGTTCGTCTCCTTTCGTCAGACAGTCTTGTGTTTCATCGGAACAGATTGCCTTTCCTCGCGGCCTGATAATCCTATCGATGCAGCCGCCAACAGGTATGCGGCCCCGGCCACGGCCAACCCGGCGCCATACCCAAAGTTCAGCGCAAGCATCACTGTGAGAGCGCTGCCCAGAACGGACGCCGAGCCATTGATTGCCCATATCCAAGGAATCGACTTACGGCCGAGCGTTTGATCGGCCATTCTCAACCCGACGGGAAACATCACCCCCATGGGAATTCCCTGGAGGACAAGGAGCGCTCCACCAGTCATTTGAAGAACCTCAAGCGAAGAATCATGCAGAAACAAAAAAACGAATGGTATGGTGATCGCATTCAGGAGCAAAAGAGCGGCGCTGAGGATGGCTGCGATAATCGCTCCGGATCCGCCGATCTTTTGAGAAAGAAAACTCCCAAACGCGCTCCCAACCAAAAGCGCCGCAAGAAGCAGGGCAAGGCTCTTTGATGGATCCCCCAGGTAAAACACGATCTTCTGAAAAAGAATCAATTCCGCCATGATGAATCCCACGCCCAAGCTGACGATATAGATCGGCAGCCACCACCTTCCAGCCCGTCGTCCAACCCCATTCTCCGTAGGAGGCAGTGAGCTGCCAATCACAAGAACGATACCAAGAGCGAGCAGTGAAACCCAAAACACTGTCAAAATCGGCCCCGGGGTTTCAAAGGTGAATTGAAAGAAGAAGGGACGATCGTCAGTTGCGGGCACAAGGTTGAAACCGGCTCCACGCTCCAGAGTATCAAGCGAAAGAGCGCCTGTCGCTAGATCAAGAAGCGCCGAATTCATCATCGGCACTCCCGCATCGATGCTCGTCGACAACGAAGACCTCAGGAGTGTCTGCTCCACTCCTGGGATATAAGAAAGGCGTGAATCGAACATCGTTTGATGCACAGCCGCGTGAAGGAATTCGCTCTCGCGCTGTGGCAAGGGCGTCTTGCGAAGACCGAACAGCGGCATCAGGTCCGAGCCCAGAATGTACATATGTTTCATGGCGTCCTGGACCGTCATTCCTTCCTTGCGCAAAGCCTCGAGGGCCGTTGTCATCACCTTTACGATTTCCTCCAAGTTGTGGCCCATGATAAGGAGAGTACCCTCATCCGTTAAATGGCGATGGTAGTCAACGAAGGCTTCACTGGTAAAAAGGAAATTCTCGGAAAGAGCGAACGCGTCCAGACTTCGACTGCTTTTTGTTATCGGCATGAACATGGTAATAAGGTCGAAGCTCTCAGTGGAATGTCGAAGGAAATTGCGACCCTCGGCCACTACGACGTTTACATTGTTGAAATCAGAATAGATTCCGCCATTATAATCCTTCCACTCCTTAACGATCTCTACGGTTTGGGGGTTTATTTCGACGGCCGTGATGTTCCGAAACCCGGCATTCAGCGCCAGCACAACATCCCGGCCTCCCCCGGGGCCGATGATGAGTGCATTGTCCTTTTGGTCGGGCAAAAGATTGAGCAGCGGGACTATTCCTCCGAACTGGTGAAGTGAGTGAGCTGTACCAGATGACGCTGTATCCTTGCCGCCGTCAAAGCGAAGCATGTTGGCGCCGGCCGCCCCATCGACAAAAATGGTCATAAGCGAGCTATCGTTGTCGAATCGTACAAGGTCCGTTCGGCCAAACGTGCTCCACCTGCTCTCCACGACCGCTGCGTTGCGACCCATGAGATTGGTGAGACGATAGAGGTCCTTATTGGGGTCCTGGCCAACCGGAACATCGCCCAGAAGGGCATTTCCTCTGTTCAAGAAGAAGGTCACTCCCACAGTAAGTGTAAGAGCCCAAAGCGCTCCGGCCGCACGGCTAGGATGTGTCAGCATTCCAATGAGTGCCGAAAACCCAGCCAGGATAAGGGATATGAAAACAACAGATTGCAGCGGCCCGAGGGAGGGAATCAACAAGGGCACAAACAGGGATCCTATCGCTGCGCCGGCCAGGTCTGCGGCGTACAAGTAGCCGGCAATATGGCTGGCGAGACGGAAAAGCCTTGAGAGCACAAATCCTGACAGCACAAAAGGCGTTCCCACTGACAAGACAAGCAAGAGGACTCCGGCCGATCCACCGACAGTCGCAACAAGTACGGTCGACCCGAGAAGAGAAAGCGAGCACGCACCCAACCACATCGCGAGTGTCCCATTCGTTGTTGTGCTTCGACTCGCCGACCGGTATTCAAGAATCGCCCCGACGGAGACTCCCAGGAGGGAGATCCCTATGATCAAGAAAAGGTACTGGCTGGTCAGCAGGACCGAAGCCATCCTGACCAGCAGGATCTCGTACGCGAGCATTGCCGCCGATAGGATGAATGCAGTCCCATAGACGGAGAATGGCGGAATTGGTTTGGCTGTATTTTTCACCTGTTCCCCTTCGGAAACGCGAGTTTTGGGCTTCCTCACTTTCAGGTCCTTTCCAATTGCGGAACCACAAGTTCCTCCTTCCCATGCATACACCAAATGCAATCGCAGTGTTCCATGTGACACCGCTCTTCCTGCTTTGAAACGTGAAAACTGCGGAGAGCAAATGGATACAGCGCATTCAGCCAAAAGGAACCGCCATAGGCCCTTCTGATTCTTTCCCGTGTATTCTCCAATCCGGCAAAAGACCTCAAGTAGCCTTCATAACGGGACCGCGGCAAACGGTCAAACAACCAGCGGGAAACCAGGAGCCTGCGCATCCTTTTCAGAAGTCTCTTGCGAAAGAGCTTTTCGTACGAAACATTCTGCGTCAGTGCCTTTGCAGCAAGGTAACCAGACTCAAGTGCGTACCATAGCCCAAAACCCCAAAGGGCATCCTGTCCTCCCCCGAATTCACCGACTCTCAGGTGGCCGCCTAGAACACATTTGCCGGAGAACTCTACTCCCCCATACCCGCCAAATTCAACAGGCTTCTCGATTGAAAACTTCTTGAGCCCTTGAAATGCCTCGATTGCCTTCTTCAAATACGAGCTCGCGCTTTTATATTCCTGTGTCAACATCGTGGCCAGCGTTCCCTCACCTTCGTGTATCAACAGATATGCGTAAGCTTTTGGGGCGATTTCCGGATCAACGATGCATGTTGCCATATTTGCCGCATCTGTTTTGAAGGTGATTCCCTTGGCAATCGCCATCGCTGAAGTGGGGCCAACGCCAACGATCGTATTGACGGGAGCTGTCCTCACCGTGTCATTGTACGTGATCCTTACACCCATTTCTTTTGCCCGCTCTTCAAGTTTCCGGTCCAATGAATCTTCCCGCTCACCGCGACGGACAAAATAGAACAACGGGAACTCGGAAAAGACAATCCGTTCTTCCCTTGATGGACCATAAAACGAGACCTCATGTTCCGGACGAAGAACAACCGCGGGGTCAATCCCGAATCGTCGTAACCGAATGAGAGCGTCATCTTCTTCGCTCCAGTTTTCTATCCCCTGAAAGCCGTGGTGACGAAATCCTGGCATTGGCCTTCGTTCGCGCACATGAACATTCAACCCCGCCAAGGCAAGGTTGATGGCAGCAGCAAAGCCGGCGGGGCCGGCACCGACCACTGTACGGATTGATTCATCCATTCTGCAATTCCCCAAGAGGGATCCGACAAATCATACTCGCGCGGAAGTCCTTTCCGCTCATGGAGGGGACTTCCTCCACAGCCCGAATCATCATATGTGTGCAAACATGCAATGCGTCATAAACAACCGCTGCTGCGGATTTCGCCAGAGAAACATCAACCCGCAAAACTCCGCTGAGGTCCAGAAGGGCCCACTTGATAACGGCTGGCACATTTCTCGCATAGCATTCCCGAAATTTTCAGGGAAGCTACACAACAACTCCGCAAGTACAGATTGTGCCTCACCGAATGCAACAAATTCGCCGTAACGTCATTCGGGTTCTTCATAAGCACACCTCACATGAGGCAGTTGCTGCGGGAATTCAGCCAAGGGCAAGGGCTTCGTTTGCGGCCATGATAGCGTTGACCCGGGCCCAATACCGATGCGTACGACCGTCTCCAGCTTCCCCAACTGCCTTGACCAGATCGACAGGCTGGACTTTTACCCTATCGAACGCCACGACGGCCAATCCGTCTTGGATCGCAATCTCGACAACATGAACCCCGTCGATCTTTAGCAGGCTGTTACGAACCCTCGTGGCACAATTCGCGCACCCCATGCCTGAAATCGTCAGGCACGCCGCCCTCGCATTGGCAACAACGGCCGGGTCCCACACCTTTGACATGGGATCTACCCAACAATCTCCACAGGTCTTCATGATCATTCTCCTTTCCGAAGACATCGAAAGCGGGGCGCAAGTGCCTGTCTCGCATCAGTTCTTCTTGTGGTGCTGATCGTGTGGGGATTCCTTCTTCATCATTTCTTTCGTACTGTCCCGCATCATGTCGTGTTTCATCATTCCTCCATCCATCATCTTCTTCATCATCGAATGCATGTCGCTGTCGCCTATCATCTTCTTGCACATTTCCATCATGGACGACGAATCCCCTTTTGCATTTTCCATCATTTTGTTCATCATTTTCATCCTCATTCCGCGATTTTCCATCATGTGGTCCATCATCATGTTCATCATCGTGGAATCTTTCATCATTTCCATCATCTGCTTATGCTTTGCCGAATCCATTTTCCTGCTCTGCTGCTCAGTTTGACCGGCCGCAATGGCAAATACAAGCGCCGATGTGGCTATTAACATAATGAACCGTTTCATGGTTTATTCCTTTCTATTGGTTGTTAAGAGATGAGGTCTTGCTTCTTTTCGTTGAATTCCTCTTTTGATATTTCACCGCGAGCATACCGCTTTTTCAGGATGTCGATTGCGGATTCTTCACTGTGCCTTGTTTCCCTGGGAATAATGAACTTCACAACAACGTAAACGACGCCTATGACGAATACCCACCAGAAGATCATCATCCATCCGCCGCCCATCCAATCCATCCAATGCATCCACGCCTCCTCTCGATTATCCTTTTTCCTTTGGCCTTATTAGCCTTCGAAGTAATACCCCCCCCATAATGCCTACAAGAGCTCCGTCCAGAAATGCCAACGCTGCGCTGACCGCCGGCATCATACTACCAGCATGGGGAACCAAAAGCGCCGAAATCAGGAACGGAAATCGCTCATCCGCCATGCTCCACATTCCGGTCAGCTTCCCCATAACGAGGTAGAACAGCGACCAGATCACTCCGAAGAATAATCCAAGAAGCAATGGGAAGTGGTCCAACAAAAAGGTCCCCGTCCATGCCCCAGTGGATTCCAGTCTGCGATCTTTCATGGTAGTTTCCTGCGACATAAACTGGTTCCTAGATGTACGGGCAATGTATCCCAATTGCCTCATGAAACGCGTGAGGGACAGGCAAAAGAATCAGGAACAAGAGAACAAAGGCGAGTGCTCCGATTGCGACGCGTGTTGGATCGAGCCGTGATACATCGTTGAGCGGGGGTGCACTCTTTGTTCCGGCGATGAAGAAGACGATGATTGCCCAGGTGAGCAATCCGCTCCATACAAACAACCCGAGCAGAAACAAGGAGAACAACGCCACCATCCCTATGGTATTACTACTCTTTCTGCCAAACAGCGCGTGTGCAATGTGCCCGCCGTCGAGCTGGCCAATCGGGAGAAGATTCAGCGCCGTCACAAGCAATCCCAACCATCCGGCAAAGGCAAGTGGATGAAGCAAGAATTGGTGACCGGCCGAAAGCGTCTCGCCGACAGAGAGATTAGCAAGGATTGCCAGGAGCAGGGAAGAGCCGACATCCGTGCCTGCTTCCACCATGGTTCCCGCTTCCGATGACGAAACAATCGTGGAATACTGCAGTCCGATCATGAGAGCGGGAATTGCAAAGACCAGTCCGGCAAGTGGACCTGCAACGCCAACGTCGAACAGAGACTTTCTATTTTCAGAAGGTGACTTAAGCTGAATGAAGGCCCCGAACGTACCCAGGGCAAACGGTACCGGAATGAAATAGGGCAGTGTCACCTTCATGCCGTGTTTTCTTGCCGCAAAGTAGTGTCCCAGTTCGTGCGCCCCCAGGATCACAAGCAACGCTCCTGCGTACGGAAGACCGATTGAAAACTGTTCCGGATTGGACCAAAGACTCACCCCCTGGTGGGCCGCACCTGCGATTGTCGTCGTTACGATCGTGGCGAGGAAAAGGACGACGTTTAGCCACACTTTTTGCGGCTGGTCCGGTTGCCTCTGAAGGGCGCCGGGAACGAGAGCGACAATCGGCCTTCCGCCGTCGTCTTCCTGAAGCAATGGCGTGACGTCTGTCCGTTCGAACCTCTCGCGCATCGCCTTAAAGGCCGTATCGGGATCAGCAAGGAGCTTTCCTTCGGCAACCAAGTTAGGGCCTTCCCTGTACTGGGTTCTGAGCGCAAACACATCGGAAACCTTCCCCAGCAGGGTCAGGTTGCCGCTGTCAGTTTCATTGGTCGATTCGCGGTCATCGTTCTGCTCATTCACCGGAGCCCCGCGCATGAAGTACATCATTGCGGCACAGCAAATAACAAGGAACAGCAGAAAGAACATGGGATTGAGTTTGACTCCGCTCAACACGAGCGCGAAAAAAACAAAGAGAGGCAGAATGCACACAAGGACCATCAACAGTGTATCATTGAATGAACGATGTTGCTTCATGGGGACATCTCCCGAGTGACATTAGTGATGATGAGAATGCTCTGATTGCTGTTGTGAGGCCATGCCTTCCTTAGGCTTCTCCTCCCCATGCCCACCATGCGAATGATGCGAATGCCCGCCGCATCCTCCCATTCGGCCATGGCCGCGATGCATGAAAAAGAAGAAGAGGGCGAAAATGATTACATAGATAAGGGATTCCGACATAATCTTCGTCTCCTCGTCATCAGGAATATCCTGTGATGTTTCGTTTGCATTGTCATCAGGTTTCTAAGTCTCCTTCGAAACAAAGACTCGCCCCTCCTTGATGTTCACCCTGAACGGGGTGAGCGGCCTGGGCGGGGGGCCCGCAATATTGATGCCATTCAGATTGTAGTGACCATTGTGGCACGCACACCAAATATGTTCGAGATCCGATCGGTACTGGACTGTGCAAGACAAATGTGTGCATATGGCCGTAAATGCTTTGAGCTTGCCGTCAGGTGTATTGACAAGAATTACCGGTTCGTTTCCAAACCGAATAATCTTACCGCTGTTCGGCGACAACTCTCCGACGTTCCCCGCTTCAACCGCTGTCGGCTTTGGCTCCGCATTAGCGGGGGGAATCAAATAGCGCGTCACAGGGTACAGAACCGAGAGAACAAATCCCGCGATGCTCCCTCCCAACAGCCATGAGAGGAACGATCTTCGATTTTCGCTGCGTTCCATCGCTTGTCACCTTGTTCAAGAGTCTATGCAACTTCGACTCTATGGATTCAAGATACCTACATGCATATCTGAATGCGTAATACGTTTCCGATTATTGCTTACAGATTTCGACAGAGACATTCCGTCGGGTCGCGGTCTTCTGCAGCAGACTCGGCGACATTCAATGATTATGTCCATGCATCGGTATATCGTCGTCCTTGTGAGCGTATTTCGACGGATCCTTCTCAAATGTATCCTTACAGGTCTTTGAACAGAAGTAATACACCCTTCCGTGATATTTGCTTGTTTCGGTTACGTCGTTAACTTTGATTGCCATTCCGCAAACGGGATCTTTCGTCATTTCAGGGCTCCTTTCAGTCTTGTCTTGCGGAATCCGCCGCAAGACATGCTCAAGTAAAAGCGTGAGGCAGTAACTGGAGGAAATAGTGAGGCGGACTAATCTCGGAAGACACACCACTCCGGATCAGCGGAACCCGCCGAGGGGGAGACAATCAGATGAGAAACGTTGAGATGAGGATATACTTATCCACCGGCGGCGGAGAAGGTCCTCGGGAAAGGAGTAGGTTGTGGGATGTGTTGCTTGATTTCGAGTGGCGATCCAATGAAATCACGACGGGGTTTTGAAACATCACTGTCTTCGTGGCTGCGGAGTTGTCTTTCTCGACAACCGCGGTCAACCCACTCAATCCGCCGGCAATGAACCGCTCGTGACAATCGTCCACCTCGCTGATGGAAAAGGAATCCTTTGAGGAGTTGCTCTCATATGAAACCTCATGGCTCGTTTCCTCGTCGTAGACGGCCTCGGAGGGGGGTGCGTCCTCCATCTCCTCACAGCAGATTTCTATGACTGCAGTGACCCCTGCGCTTGTGAGCGCGAAAAAGACCACAGCAGCGCTCGCCCAGATCTTGATATGGATTCTGATGAGTTTCATCTCATTGATTGAGGGGAAAGTATGAATTTCCCTTCTTTCTGTCAAGTAATCTAAACGTTAGGATTGTACGAACCACACCGTCTCCTGTCGCCCAGCTTCAATGCCGATCTCATGCAGGGCCCGCGGTGTTACCCTGTCCGGCGTTCCTGCGCTCACTTCTCTTCAATTTCAGCTCTTGTATCATTGCATAAAGCACCGGTATTACGAGCAGGGTCAGGAGTGTTGCGGTGATCATGCCGCCCACCATTGGCGCTGCAATTCGCTTCATAACAGACGCACCTGTCCCCGAACCCCACATGATTGGAAGCAACCCGCCAATAATGGCGGCCACCGTCATGATGATTGGCCGGGCACGTTGAGCCGCTCCTTCGTATATGGCAGAGTGGATATCTGCCACGGTCTTGATCCCTGGGCCTTTGCGTCTGCGGTCAAAGGCGAGTTCGAGGTACAGGAGCATCAATACCCCGAGTTCTGCCGTCACTCCGCCGAGGGCAATGAATCCCACGCCAACGGCGATGCTCATGTCGTAGCCCAGTGCATACATCAGCCAGATTCCGCCGATCATTCCGAATGGGATTGTGAGAAATGCAATAAGGGTTGGTGTGAGCTTCTTGAAATTGAAGTACAGGAGCATCACAATGACGAATAACGTGATCGGCACCACGAGCATCAACCGCGCCTGAGCGCGCTGCATATATTCGTATTGTCCGCTCCATACGATATAATATCCGGCCGGAAGCTTGACGTTCTCTTCCACAGCCCTCTTCGCGTCCTCAACATAACTGCCAATATCCCTCCCCCGCATATCCACAAACACAAGAGCATTCAAGAGGGCATTCTCGCTCTTTACCACTTGGGCCCCTCGTTTCACATCGATTGTGACGAGCTGTTCAAGCGGAATTTGTTCACCCCGCGAAGTACGCACGAGCACCCTGCGAAGTTTGTCAATGTCGTCCCGTAGCTCCCGGGAATACCGCACATTGACCGGATAGCGCTCCAAGCCCTCGACCGTCGTCGTCACCACCATTCCGCCCACGGCCGATTGAAGCACCGCCTGAACATCCATGATCGTAAGACCGTACCGGGCAATTTCAGACCGCTTGATCTTGAAATCGATATAATAGCCACCCACAGCGCGTTCTGCATAGACGCTCGCTGTTCCAGGCACGGTATTGATGACCTTTTCAATCTCCTGTCCAATTTCCTGAATCTTGCTCAAATCCTTGCCAAAGATCTTAACACCAACAGGCGTGCGAATTCCCGTCGTTAGCATGTCAAGCCGGGCCTTGATCGGCATGGACCACGTATTGGTTACCCCGGGTAGCCTCGTCGCCTGGTCCAATTCCTCGATGATTTTTTCCAGCGTCATCCCTTCCCGCCACTCTTCTTCGGGTTTGAGCTCAATGATGGTTTCGACCATCCCAAGCGGGGAATTGTCTGTTGCAGACATTGCCCGGCCGGCTTTACCAAAAACCAGGGCAACTTCGGGATGCGACTTCATAATTTGATTTTGTTTTTGAAGAAGATCGCTCATCTCGGTGATCGATATGCCGGGAAACACCGAGGGCATTGCCAGAAGGGTACCTTCGTTCAAGGGCGGCATGAATTCCGATCCAATGCGTTGATACGGAATGATGGTCAAACCCAACAGGGCAACCGCAGAAATCACAACGGTTTTCTTGTGATTCAGAACGAGCGTAATAACGCGATGATAATACTTGTTGATGACCCTGTTGATTGGATTCCGCTCCTCTGGAGTTATCTTGCCTCGCACAAGAAAATACATGAGAACTGGCACCAAGGTGATTTGAAGGAGCGCTGCACCTGCCATGGCAAACGTCTTCGTAAAAGCCAGCGGCGTGAACAACCTTCCCTCCTGTGCTTCCAGAGCGAAGATCGGCAGGAAGGAAAGGGTGATGATAATCACCGAATGAAACAGGGCATGGCCGACCTCACGCGAGGCCAGCCCAATGAGGGTGAGAGTGGACTTCTTGTCCGGGCTCGCCTCGACGTACTTATGCGCGTTCTCGACCATCACAACCGCTCCTGGAATCATTGCACCGATCGCGATTGCAATGCCACCCAAAGACATGATATTTGCGCTGACACCAATGAGACTCATAACGATGAATGCGATGAGGATACCCATCGGCAGCATCAGGATCGCCACGAGCGCGCTTCGAAAATGAAGGAGAAAGATGATGCAAATGAGGGCGACGATCAGACTCTCCTCGACAAGCTTTCCGGCCAACGTTGTCACCCCGCGTTCGATCAGTTGACTGCGATCGTACGCCGGAACGATCCTTACTCCCTCAGGCAGACTCTTCTGAATGTCTTCAATCTTCTTTTTTACATTGTTAATCACTTCCAATGCGTTCTCGCCAAAACGCATAACGACAATCCCGCCAACGACTTCTCCCCGACCGTCCTTCTCAACAATACCGCGTCTCATCTCCGGGCCAAGATGCACGGTGGCAACGTCCTTCACAAGAATGGGGGTGCCCTTGGAATCCGCTCCGACGGCAATATTGGCAATGTCGTCAACACTCTGAATGTACCCCAGCCCCCGAATGAGGTACTCCACGCCGGTGCGTTCAAGACTTCTCCCCCCCACATCGGTGTTGCTCATTTTCACGGCCTGGGCCACCTTTTGAATTGACAGATCGTACGCAAGAAGCTTGTTTGGATCGACATCGACCTGATACTGCTTTACAAACCCGCCAATGCTCGCAACCTCTGCAACTCCCGGAACGGTCGTTAACTGGTAGCGAATGGACCAGTCCTGCAAGCTCCGGAGCTGGCTCAAATCGTAGCGATCGCTTTCGACGCTGTACTCATAGACCCATCCAACGGCGGTTGCATCCGGTCCGAGGGTCGGGATCACCCCGGCTGGGAGCTTGTTCAAAGCGAAATTCAGATATTCAAGAACCCGGGAGCGCGCCCAATACAGATCAGTTCCGTCTTCGAAGATGATGAAAACAAAGGAATACCCGAAAAACGAATATCCCCGTACGACTTTTGTCCTGGGGACGGAAAGCATCGTTGTCGTAAGAGGATAGGTGACTTGTTCCTCGACGATCTGTGGAGCCTGACCCGGGTAGTCGGTGTACACGATGACCTGAACATCAGAAAGGTCTGGAAGGGCATCCAGGGGCATTTGTAATGCCACGTAGATTCCGGAAGCCACAACTAGCCCCGTGAAGAGGAGAACCATGAATCGATTTTTCAACGACCACTCAATGATGCGGTCTATCATGGCAATTGCCTTTCCAGTCTATTACCGCTTCACCTACATTTTCATTTTCATAGTGGCAGAACTCAAGCGACTTTCTGAATCAATAAGGAAGTTTGCCGAAGTGACAACAACTTCGCCTTCAGAAACCCCTTCGAAAACCTGATAATATCCGTCCGCTTTGACCCCGAGTTTTACTTGTCGTGGTTCAAACACGCCCTCTCCTTTTTGCACGAACGCGATTTGCCGCTCACCAGTATCCAAAACAGCATCCTCAGGCAACGCCAGGCCGCTTTGTGCAACAAGCGTAAAGAGCCTTACGTTGGCATACATTCCTGGTTTGAGTTTCCAGTCCTTATTCTGAAACTCGAAGCGAATTTTCACCGTGCGTGTTTTCTCATCAAGGGAAGGATAGATATACGTCACCTTGCCTTTGAATGCCTCACCCGGGTAATAAGACAAGGTCAGTTCTGCAGGTTGGCCGATTTTGATCAGCGGGATCTCGTACTCATAAATATCCGCGTACACCCAGACGTTGGAAAGGTCCGCAATCGTAAAGAGCTTGTGGCCCCGGTTTATGTAGTCGCCTTCCAGCACGTTCTTCATCATGACAAATCCTCTGACCGGCGAATGGATCACCATCGTCTTTGTGATTCGGCCCGCCTGCTCAAGTTCACGAATGTGGATTTCCGGAACATCCCACAATCGGAGCCGGTCTTTCACGGACCGCTGCATTGAGGTGATCCCTTCCTGGAATCGTTCACCCCCCGCAGCGGTATCTTTGTTGGCGCCGCGCAATGCACTAAGGTATTCCTCCTGGCCCGTTACAACCTCCGGACTGTAGATTTCGTACAAAGCGTCACCCTTGTCAACGAACTTTCCCGTGTAATCGACGATGAGTTTTTCAATCCAGCCGCTGACCTTCGTGCTGATTGCAACGAGCAAGCGCTCATCATGGTCGATTCTTCCGACAGTGCGAACGACTTTCTCCAATTTCCTGTATCTCACTGTATCTGTCCGGACTCCGAGTGTTTGGAGACGACCAGCTGGGATCATGACATCCTTTGCGCCTTGTGTTTCACCCATCGTCATAGCCGCGCCCGGGATTTCCATCCCGTCATCTGTCATCTCTGTTGAAATATTTGCTCCCTGATAGTAGATCACAATTGCAGCGAGAACAGCCACCGTGACCACAAAGGCCAGAGTTTTCGTTCTTTTCATGACACGTTCTCCTTCCTGGATGACGAAACCTTAGTCGATCTCAGGCAGATCGTTTCCGCGGAAATAGTTGTAGACCGGCACAAAGACCGCGGCAATGTAGAAACCGTATACGATGATTCCTGCCAGTCCTATGAAGAAGCTTCCCCAACTGATCCATGTGAAACCGGGCAGAAGAATCTCCCAGAGCTCATACATGGCCCATTGCGGGAAGATGAATTCGAAGATGACACAGATGATGTACGTCAGCGAGCCAAATGTTGTAACTGCGGCCGCGACCGGTTTGAATCGAAGCTTGTTCATGGTAACTTCTCCTTTCGACAACGAAACACGCCGTTCAAAATAGTTATACAGGGGAATGAAGGTGTACGCCAAAAGAAATCCTCCGATGAACATCTCAAGGATTCCCAACAGCAGGCTGGTTGTTGTCAGCCACGTGAATCCCGGGAGCGTCATTTCCCATATCCTGTACATCGGCCAGACGGCCTCAGGCAACACATAGTGGAGAACGATACAAACGGCATACAGAATCAAAAAGATAAAGCTGAGCGCAATGGCAACGGGATAGGGTTGTATTTGCGATTTCATCATCTGCTCCTTTCTTTCAAGTCTTCAGGAATGATTGCGTGGCAGCGGCACAAGGCCGTCGGACCGCGGTCGTTTCATCGTTCTTTGTCAGTGACATGCTTCTCGGGAAATCGTTCAAATTCTGCCTGGCATACCGGACAACAGAGCGGATACTCCCTGCCCTTGTACGTAATGACGACGTGTGCCTTGTTCCGGTTGACTCGTTTCCCACAAACAGGGTCCCGCTGAATTCTCCGCTCTTTCATTGTTGTGATCCTCGCATGAAACAAGGCTGTGTCCGATCGACAAACAGCCTCTTCTTTTGAATTACTGGGAACCTGAATCCCCTTTTTCAGAGTATCGTTCCGGTTCTTTGTCGAATGCTTTCTTACACGATGGCGAGCAGAAATAGTAGGTCTTTCCTTGGTACTCACTGTTTCCGGCCGCGTCCTTTTCGCTAATTTCCATGCCACAAATAGGGTCTTTGGCCATTTGGCATTCCTTTCGACTTTTCAAATGACAAACACAAGACGGGATTACGCCTGGAGCACATCTTCGCCTTCTTCTCCCGTGCGTATCTTGACCGCCCTCTCAATGTCAGAGACGAACACGATCCCATCGCCATGCTGATGGGTGCACCCGCGCTTCGCAATGATAGCCACGGCCTTTTCGGCATCGTTGTCTTTGCAGACGAACTCGATCTTTGCCATTTTCGAGTACTTCTCAACAAACTCCAGGGAGTACGTTGATTCTTTCGGATCCGCGAGTCCGCCAAGAGCAGACACGTCGATAATGGTCATGCTTCTGAAGCCCTCCCGCTCAAGGGCTCGAACGACCTCGTTGAGTGCGGCAACTCTTACGTATGCTTTGATTTCTTTCATGGCTGATCCTCTCAGAATGATCCGTTAGTTTTCAAGCAACTTTCCTTCCGAAGCAGCTTCCCGTTTCAGAGCCCATCCTTTCCACAGGAAGTATATCACTGGGTAAACGGCAAGCTCAAGAAGAACGGAAGTAACAACACCGCCGATCATCGGGGCGGCGATTCGTTTCATCACATCCGCTCCGGATCCATGGCTCCACATGATTGGAACAAGCCCCGCGATAATGACGGATGCTGTCATAATCTTGGGGCGCACGCGTTTCACAGCCCCGTGATGAATGGCATCCTTCAAATCCTGGAACCCACGCATCAGTCCTTTCTTCCGCCAATCGTCATAGGCGTGATCGAGATACAACAGCATAACGACGCCAGTTTCCGCGTCCAGTCCGGCCAGTGCGATAATCCCCACCCATACCGCGATGCTGAGATTATAGCCCAGGGCGTAAAGAAACCAAAATGCCCCAACGAGAGAGAACGGAACAGCGAGGAAGACGATCGCCACTTTCGTGACTGACCGCGTGTTGAGATAGATTATGACGAAGATAATGAACAGCGTCATAGGAATGACCATCATCAGACGTTTCTCTGCCCGCTGCATGTATTCGTACTGACCACTCCATACGATGTTGTATCCCGCAGGCAGTTTGATCTTCTCCGCGACCGTACGTTTCGCGTTCTGCACGTACGTTCCTACGTCAATGTCCTTGATGTCGACGTACACCCAGGCATTTGGCCGCGTGTCTTCACTGCGTACCACCATGGGCCCTTTTCTCGTTGTAATGTTTGCGAGCTGAGCCATGGGAATCTGTTCCCCTGTGGGAGTCGGAACCAGCACACGCCGGAGGGCTTCCAGATTATCCCGCAGCTCACGGCTGTAGCGCAGATTTACCGAATAACGTTCAAGTCCCTCCACGGTGTTCGTGACAGCCATTCCGCCCATCGCCATTTGAATCACGTTTTGAACATCACCTACCGTTAAGCCATACCGGGCGGCCTCCTTTCGGTCGATGTCGAAGTCGAGATAATTTCCGCCGACCGCTCGTTCGGCAAAAGCGCTGAGTGTGCCCGGAACCGTCCGCATGACGGCCTCGACTTCTTTTCCGATTTGTTCAAGGACTTTCAGGTCAGCCCCGGCTATCTTGATCCCAACGGGGGTCTTGATTCCGGTGCTGAGCATGTCAACGCGTGTCTTGATCGGCATTGTCCATGCGTTGGTGAGGCCGGGAAATTGGATAGCGCGGTCCATTTCATCAATCAGCTTATCGACGGTCATACCGGATCGCCATTCATCTTCCGGTTTCAACATGATCGTCGTTTCGATCATGTCCAGTCCGGCGGGGTCAGTTGCCGTTTCAGCCCGTCCAATCTTTCCGAACACATGGTGAACCTCCGGGAAAGTGCGGATGATCTTGTCCGTTTGCTGAAGTAATTCACGAGCCTTGGTGATGGACATTCCTGGAAGGGTTGTCGGCATGTAGAGCAAATCACCTTCATAGAGAGGCGGCATAAACTCTGACCCGATATTGTTAAACGGAATCACCGTGACACCCAAAATCACCAAGGCGGCGACGATCACCCATTTGTTATATTTGAGAACGAAGTCGACAACAGGTGTGTAGATCTTGATCAGGAACCTGTTAATCGGGTTTCGCTCTTCTGGAAGGATCTTCCCGCGAATCCAATAGCCCATGAGAATGGGCACGACCGTGATGGAGAGTATAGCTGCCGCGGCCATGGAGTAGGTTTTCGTGAACGCTAGAGGCTTGAACAGCCGGCCTTCCTGGCCCTCCAGGGTGAATACCGGAATGAACGATACCGTGATCACAAGGAGAGAGTAAAATAGGGCAGGTCCGACCTCTTTGGATGAGTCCAGGATGACCTGCCAGTGGTTTCTCCTTTCCTCGGGCGGCTTCAGCCCCTCATGCTCAATATGCTTGTGGGCGTTTTCAATCATGATAATCGCCGCGTCAACCATAGCCCCTATGGCTATCGCAATCCCTCCCAGCGACATGATATTCGCGTTAATCCCCTGCATCTTCATAACGATAAATGAAATCAGAATAGCGCTCGGCAGGGTGAAGATTGCAACGAAGGAACTGCGGGCATGGAGCAGGAAGATGATGCAGACGATGGCCACGATCAGGATCTCTTCGATGAGCTTCTCCTTCAGCGTATCGATGGCTCGCTCGATCAATCCGGAGCGGTCGTACGCTGTTTCGATTCTCACGTCTTCGGGTAATCCTTGTTTCAAGCCCTCGAGTTTTTTCTTTACGTTTTCAATGACCGTCAGCGCGTTCTCGCCGTACCTCATGACGATGATCCCCCCGACCGTTTCCCCCTCTCCATTGCTTTCCGAAAGTCCTCGGCGCATGAGTGGACCGATTGTCACATCAGCGATGTCCCGGATGTACACCGGGGTCCCGCTCTTCTTGTCGACCATGACGGGAATGGTCTCAACGTCCTCAACGGACTTGATATAGCCGAGGCCCCGTACCATGAATTCCATTTCACTCATCTCAATAACCTCGCCGCCCACATCGTTGTTGGACTTCTTGATCGCCATTTCCACCATGTTCAGAGGCAACCGATATGCAAGCAACTTCGCTGGATCGACGGTCACCTGATACTGCTTGACGAATCCACCGATACTTGCCACTTCCGCAACCCCTTCCACCGCAGTCAGCTCGTACTTCAGATACCAGTCCTGATACGATCGTAATTCCTGGAGTGAACGCTTGTCTGAAGAGAGCGTGTACATATACACCCACCCAACGCCCGTGGCATCCGGCCCCAAAGTGGGAACAACGTTCTGCGGAAGCCTCTTTTGTGCGTAATTGAGATACTCCAGGACGCGGCTGCGTGCCCAGTACAGGTCGGTTCCATCCTCAAAAATCACATATACAAGTGAATACCCGAAGAAGGAATACCCGCGCACCACCTTCGACCCTGGGACCGAGACCATTGCGGTCGTCAGGGGATACGAGACCTGATCCTCAACAATCCGGGGAGACTGGCCGGGATACTCAGTGTAGATTATAACCTGCACATCACTCAGATCCGGTATTGCGTCAATCGGCATGGTCAACATTGCATAGATTCCCCATCCGATCAGAAACACGGCTGCGAGGATGACCATAAACTTGTTGCGTATCGATGCTTCTATGATTTTTTCTAACATGAGCGAATCCTCTGTAATCTCTTTCTGTGGTCGCGTTAGTCTTGATTCTTTGGGATATAGGCTTCGGGATTGCCCTTGAATTCTTCCATATCCTCACTACTGCAGAAATAGTACGTGGCTCCCTTGTACTTGTAGGATCTCTTCTTGTCAGGGGTTATGGTCATTCCGCACACCGGATCGACGACTTCCTCCGGGACCGCTTCCACAGAGTCTTGTTTTTTCGTTTCCATGTCTTTCATGTCGTGCCCCTCGTGACCCGATGAAGTGGCTGATTCCATAGCCGATTTCTTCGATTCCTCAACGGCCTTGTGCGACGACATATCGTGGTCCTCGTGACCTCCTGAAGTCATTGACTGATCGGTTGTTTCTTCCATAGGCTTTGACATGTCATGACCTTCGTGACCCGACATTTGGCTCACCGCGGCTTTGAGGTTGCTTTCGGAGTCAATTAGGAACTGTGACGAAGTCACGATGGTCTCACCGGCCCTGACGCCGTTAAGGACCTGCACGTATCCATCGGCCATCACTCCCAGCTTGATTTCTCTTGGCTCAAAGTATCCCCCACCAAGAGCAATCACTGCGACATTTCGCTCCCCCGATCGGATGATCGCTTGATCCGGGACCGCCACAGCATCAACGACAACGGGAGAAGAGATTTTCACCGTCGCAAACATTTCCGGCTTGAGATCGAAGTTTCGTGTATTCTCAACGACCACTCGTACCTTCGCCGTTTTCGTTTCCATGTTGACAGTAGGATAGATGTAGGAAACGGTGCCGCGAAATATCCTTCCAGCCAGATAGGATAACTCAACCTCCGCTTCCTGGCCGACTTTGACCCAGGGCAGTTCATACTGATAAATGTCCGCAAGAATCCATACGGTCGAGATGTCTGCAATTTTGTAAAGGTCCATCCCTGCCATGACACTCTGCCCCTTGTTCACCATCTTTTCGAGAACAATACCGTCCACAGGGGAATAGAATGTCATCGTTTTCTTCGGTGTTCCTCTGTCCTCGAGTTCCTTGATTTCCCTTTCCGAAATATCCCAGTATTGCAGGCGGCGGAGGGCACTTTGAATCAGCTCGTCTGCTCCCTTTCGCGCTTCTTCAATGCTGCTTTGGGCAAGTTGTTTCTTGTAGCGAATGGCCTGAAGGTATTCTTCCTGGGTGGAAACCAGCTCGGGACTGTACAGCTCGAGCAGTGGATCCCCTTGATGGACAATTTTTCCTGTATAGTCCACGTGCAGATTCTCCACCCATCCCATGATTTTCGTGTTGACAGAGTAGACTCTAGGCTCATTCAGATCGACCTTCCCTACGGTTCGGATGACTTTCGTCAGCTTCCTCCGCTCGATCTTTTCCGTCTTGACGCCGATATTCTGGACGGTCACAGGATCGATCTTGATTCCATTCGAATCACCTTCACCTTCGTACACAGGCACTAGATCCATTCCGCAATCCGGGGCCTTGCCGGGCCTTTCGGACGTGAACCAGGGGTGCATCGGATCTTTGTAATACGCTATTCTGCGTTCGCCAGAAGCCTTCGATTGTTCGGCGTATACAGGGACAAAGTCCATTCCGTCCGGCGCTTTTTTCGGCGTGGGTGAGGTATTTTGCGGATTCATGGGATCGCGATAATACAGAATCTCTCTCTCGGATTCGGAATTCCCTGAATCCGAAGGGTTGAACAGCAACCACCCGGCGCCGAGACCGACAATCAAACTCACAGCTGAAATCAAAACGATGCGTTTCATTCCTTTACTCCTTACCTGCTATTATTGAATTCGGGCTGAAATATCTTCAAGGTTCAGGCCAACTGCCTGCTCGAGTTGGGCCTGACTGCTCATGTAGTTCATCACCGACATGTGGTAATCGAGTCTCGCCATCAAAAGCATCCGATAAGCATCAATCAGCATGAGGAACTCTGTTTTTCCCGTTTGATAGGCGGACTGGGTCGATTGAAGGGTTTGTTCTGCCTGCGGAATCACCGTGTTCTTATATAGGAGAACCAGGTTCTGGTTTGTTTGAACCTTCACAAGAGCATCCTGGACTTCAAAAAGCGTCATGTTCTTCATGGCCGAGAAATCCTCCTCTGCTTTTCGTACATTGAGCTCCGTTTCATCCGTTCTGGAGGTGTATTTTCCGCTCGACCATGGGGCCAGGGGGATGCTGATTCCGACCATGGCAGACCAGAAGTCGTTCTTTGTCTGTGCCATATCTTTGTACATGAGTCTGACCATCAGGTCGGGATAATACTTCTTTTTCGCAAGAGAGAGTTCCGCTCTCTGCATTTCGATATTTGATTTCATTGCCCGAAGCTCTGGCCGGATTGCCTCCGCAAGCACACTCACCTGTTCATAGGACCAACGGGGAATGTCGGCTTCGATATCCGGGACGTATCCGAGGCGTGCGTTCGCCGGCCGACTGAGCAGCGCATTGATCATTGCTTCCACGACACTCCGTTCCTTCTGCAGATTAATGCCGTCATTAATTAGAACCGATAATTCCGTTTGGGCCCGGAGAATGTCAGGTTGTTTTCCCATCCCGACCTCATATTGCTTCGAGGCGATTTCCACGAACCGACGCATCAGGTCCTGGTTTTCGGCGTTGATCTCGATTTTACGTTGAACCAGATAGAGCTCGTAGTAGGCCGACTTGAGTTCTCGAATGACTTTTCGTTCGAGTGCCTTATATCCTTCACTCATCATATCGGCATTGCTTTCGGCAGCTTTGCCCATGTCGGAGAGTTTTCCCGGAAATGGAAACATTTGTTGGATGAAGTAGTCCATCTCCAATTGATTCTTAAGAGGATTCGGGAAGGACTGTACGGGGGTTTTGAAGAACTCGACGCCAAATGAAGGCGCATCCCAGGATGTGACCTGATCAACCCGTGTCCTCGCCGCTGAGGTCCTATGCCGGCCCGCTCGGAGCTGCGGGTTGTTCTGCAGGGCTTCTTTCACCAACGATTCCAGGGAGAGAGGGGCGTCTGCCTGGGCAAGTACGGTCGAGACCGCTTGAAAAGAAAGCAGAACAACCGCCAAAAGGTGATTAATTCGAAACATTGGACGACTCCTTGTTTAGAGAATGGAACCGGTGTGTTTCTGATCAACAGAAAGAAACTAGCCTTGATCACGGGATAGAGATATCCCGCGACGGAAGACAATACAAGGAGACGTTGTTAAATTAGAAGGGAAGAGTGGAGGATATAGCTGTTTACGGCAGGGGGAGGTAACGCTTTTTCGTTGAATGCAAGTTCATGTGATGCAAAATCACCATCTACGGCAGGGTCTATGATGGCCTGTACAAGTATTTCGAGTTTCAGAGAACCAGCAGGATCGATTGATTTGAGGATTGCCGGCCGTACGGCCACTCCGCCAACAATCGTATTAGTGTGGCATGAGAAAACAGACGCGAAAGCCACGCCGGTTGTTGGCGGGACAATGCTAAAACAAATGTCTTGGTGGGCCGAAGAGGCCGATCCACAGCAATCCATTGAGGTCTGCGTCAGAGTGCAATGGTGAATCACACCTGCAACTCCCGAAAACGCGGGAGAAGAGACAAGCAACGCCAGGATGGTCAATTGCTTAAGATTATGGAGGATTGGATTCATTGTTGAGAACTTCTACAACATTCATGCCATCATTGGGCTTAGCTATTTGCTCCAATTACGCACAGATACTTCCGATATCTGCAAATCCCGTCGTGTGAAATTTCCCAAATCTGGGAACCTGCTTTCAGAAGTAAATCTAAGATATGAACATGCGTGAATAAATGCGTTATATCTTCTTCAGAGAAGATTACAGAATTCGATTACACGGAGAAAATCTACTCAGAATCGCTGTAATCCCTAACTCGGAATCGCACGCCAGACGGCTTTGGGCAAACAATCAAAGTAGCCAGATGCTCTTGTCGCACGCCCCACCCAAGTGGGAGTAGCTCAAAGCAATTGAGACACCTGTAACGGCCTCAGGTCAATCAGAAACGCCGGCCTACCTCCTTATTCCTCCATCGCAAGTTCGATGGTAGGAGGGTTAGAATTGAGGTCGATATAGACTACTTCGCGATTCGAGCCCTTGTGCTTCTTCACTTGGATTGAGACAGTGCCATTTTCGACAATTGCCCGAATGTTGCCGAAGGTATTGGTGAAAGCCTGCCGGGTGTTCTTGGGAATGGGAATCGGCTTGCCAAATGCGAGCCTTGTGCGCTCGGTATCCTTGAGGGGATCCATGGGCCTCTTTTCCTTTCAGAGATTGGAAGGGAAAAGGCCATCCTGCCGCATCCAGGAGCGGCGGTGGCTAGGCCCAGGACTCTAAGGTCACTTAAGGCTTGATTGGTTGAATTTGGGATGCACCAGGGCGAGTACGAAAAGGCCGGCCGCGGAAGAATCGATAACCTGTTCTAAGCGGTCCCTGGACACGATGGCCTCTTCGACTCTTTGACTTCGTGGCAAAGATAGGGAGAGACGAAGAAAGAATCAAATTAGAGCTATCAAGTAAGGCGGTTGCTGAATAATTCCGGTTGTTTCTGCGGCGGCAGCCACTGAAAAATCAGCAGGCCTCTTTCAGGCGCGATTTGGAGAGCCAATGCATTCAAAGGATGCCAAGATCCACGGCCGAGGCGTGGTAAACCTGCAGGCAGGGCGTCTACAGGCAGATCAATTGCGGCAACGAAGACAGAGACACCAAGACGCGCTGCAAGACGACAGGCCCGCAGTGAGCCGGCGGATTCGAGGGACGAGAGAAAACAGAAGAGGGCGGAAGGAGACGACTGAGCAAGAAAGCGAACAAGGGCAGAGGTGCGGTTCGCGAGGCGGGCCCGGAGTGGAAGGTCGAGGGCGCCTCCCGCCCACCACATAACAGATGCACCGGAACGGGCTGCGACCGTAACTCGCTGAACGTCAGAAAATGGACACGCGCCGCGTGCATTCGGACCAAAGGCCGCGAAGACTGACAGCCGGGAGGCAAACGATGAAGGAACGGAAGCCAGTACAAGGGAATCCGCTCCCACTGAACAGCCAACGGCAATGCGGGCGGTGGAGTTCCTCAGTGCAGCAGTAACGATCGCAGTCACCAACGTCTGCGCTGAGTCCGGCAGGGACCGGGAGCCGCAGAAGCCGATACGAGAAAAAGGAGCAAACATGGCGGTAGAGACTATTCCTCAAACGGTTCGAAAAAATAAATGCGTTTTGGATGAAGAATGGTGGGGACCTCTGCAGCGATGACGACGCCGTCCTTACGGAGAACGTTTGTCCAGGGACAAAGGCGGTTGGCATAAGCGACCACGCCAAAATGCAGTTCATCTGCAATCGGCACTAAGACGAGGTCACCTGGCTTGCTGTGTTTCTGAGTGAGTTTCATTTGCCAAAAGGCGATGCCGGGCGAACCAGCACCGCCTTCCCCCATCCTCAACGGATGACGAGATGGGTTCCTTGCTGGATGTTCACTCCTGCAGGAACAACCCCGGTGGACTTCACCTGTTCAAGGATTCTCGTCTTATCGACCTCCCTCTTGATCCTGATGAACGCCTGATCAATCTGATTGATGTCGAGAACTTCCACGGATGGCTGATTGCGTCCGATATAGACGGTGAACAACGCGGACTTGATCTTGTCCGGATGAGTTGCCTCCATTGAAGTCTTGATGTAATTTTTGAGCCAGTCAATCCGGGCGTCAATCGTTTTCTTTCGATCGCTCAGCCGTTTGGCTTCATAGGCAACGATATCACGTTGTCCTTCGAGGTTCTTGATGAATTTGACGACATTCGTCACCTTGTCGACAAACTTCATATTGAGATTGTCCAGGGCCTCCCGTACTTGCTCCAGACGGCTTTCCTCATTATCTCCGTCGATGGGTTCAAGACCGTCCATATCCTTCAGCAGAAAGAGGTCTCTGGTAATCTCATAGAGTGTCTCGTTCATTTGCTTTCTCCTTTTCTTCCATGTGTTAAACGTTTTATCTGTTGGATGGGAGCGGACTAGAAGGGCAGATCTTTTTCTTTCCCGTTCCCATTTCCGTTTGCCAGAAGAAGCTCAGGCCTTGCGCAGCCAGTGCGCGCGAGAAAGAGGGAGACACCGATCTTCTCGATGTCATTGTTCCTCCATTCGATTCCCCCGATAGACCTGGTTATGTCAACGGCATCAACAAGTGATTGAAACATCACCTGCTTGTCCCCGCCGAATGATGCCGACTCGGGTTGAGAACCCGGGCGTTGGTCTCCTAACGGCTGAGTAGACGGAGCAGGTTGATGCGACGGGCTGCCATTCTCCACTATGTTGATGACTGTGAACGGCTCGCCTTTCTTGGGATGGATGACCTCCTTGACGAGGCTGAGTTTCTGGCCCTGGCGGATATTGAGCCCCCTCAGCTTCTTTTCCAGCCGCTCGGTGGCCTTGAAGAGTTTTTCCCTCCCCTGATGGACCACGGTGTAGAGGAAGTACGGGCCGAACTGGCCTTCCTTTCTCAAACCGGTGGGAAACCTGAAGGTCACATGAGCGATGTCGTTTTGCTGAAGCTGAAGGAATTCTTTGCGGTTGTTCATTGTGCTGCTCCTTGATGATTGGTGAAATGAACTTGTGTCTGCATTTTTCTTATACCAAAATCAGATCCCGACAGAAAGCGTCGGGATGCTCATTCCGACCATGGACTTAGCTTCACTGTGTTCGCTAAGTCCAGTCGGAATGGCACCAAAAAAAAATCCCGCCAAAGGCGGGATTTGGGAGTTGGACCAAAGAGGAGTGCAGGTCCTATAGCCTCAATTGCGTTTGCGAGTTCGGCTTCTTGAACAGTTTCTCCGAGATGCTTCTGATTGCATTCTTTACGGTGCGAGGCCGAATCGATAAGGCCCGTGCAATGTCCGCTATGCCATAGCCGCTGATCTTCATTTTCAAAATTGTCTGCTCGCTTCGCGTGAGAGAAGAAAGCTTTCGTTCGAAATCAATTGAAGTCACGAGTTCGTCTTCGGGGTCGCCCGTTGAGTCGGGAAACGGTTCCTCCGTTTCGCAAACGGCAGCGAATGAATAGACATGGGTTTTCCCTTCGTGATAGTTCCGGCTGTTGAAGACATCTTTTTTGTGAGTGCGCGAATAACCACGCATCTCCAGTTGGACTTCCGGCCTGCGGAGTTTCATGAAATGAATTAGAAGCGGAAGGCTCATGATCGTCCCGGTCGTTGCCTTTGAAATGAATTGCTGGTAGGCGAGAACTACGAGGTCCTGGACCTTGTCCTCATGTTTTGGATCGTGCAGGTTGATCATGCGGGAGGCACATTTGTAGAGGGCCCCCGTGTAGGATTGAAACAGTTGATTGAGTTGATTGTGTGACATAGCGACCTCCTCAGATGGTTTTTGGCGAAAAAAAACCTTCTTGCCCGCTGTTAAAGACCGCTTTTTAACGTTCTGAGGTCCGCATGCTCTCGCTGCACCTCTAACGGGGTCTGGAGCACGCAGGCGGGGTCAGGAATGGAGGAGGCCCAAGGTTGGAGATGGCAAACGCGGCGCTGCAACGGGAACCGCCTTTGTCTGATGGTTCGTCAGGACAAGGTAGATGACAGCTCGAGAACCGGGCGAGGTTGTGCTATTCCCAAGTCTGGGTTTTTCTGTCCCAATTGAGGCCCATCGACTTACCCTCAATCTCCGATGCAGTGATTGGCAAAAGGAACGAACGAATTTCGCTGAAGAGAGTCTTGAAATCTTTCTCGGTTGTTAGTTTAGTGCGTCTATTGAAGGCATCCCAATGACGTTGAAAGCTTGCCTGATCACCAAAGTCAGAGTCGAGGAGCGCATTTGCCGAATCGAGACTTGTTTGCCTCCGATGGAAAGTATTTCTTATGGCTGATTTTAGGGCTTCGCCTTCGAAATTGAATTCGTGAGCAAGAAATGAGAGGTCATAGAAATCCTTCATTCGGGTATTGAATGTTGTGAGCTTTACGATTGCTTCGAACTTCTCTGCCACAATCGTTTCCTTCGAATAAGCCAAAACTCTGACCTCTTCTTTGTCGAGTAACGTTGGATAGTCCATCTGAAGTGGATGAGGCGTAATAATATCGCCGAATCCAAAATCGATCTGGATTGTGTTCGTTGCTGAGCCGACTTTCGCAGTCAGCTTAACACGAACACCCTCGTAATCCGCATCCTCCTTGATGACATCACTCTTGATAGAATCTGGCAGGAACTTCACTCCATCGTTCAGGTCAACAGACGCGATTTCACTGATCAAACGCTCGAGGTCCTTGAGATCGCTGGAGACATTCACCCCGAGGAAATCGATGTCCTTCGTGGGCCGTGCCTTATCAATGTTGTATGCGAGGAGAAGGAATCCGCCCTTCAGAACGAACCTATTAACATGCCCGGAATGCGCAAGACGCGAAAGGAATCGTTCCTGGATGTATCGCAGTAGGAGGAAATTGAAATCGAGGTTTTGCTTTTTGGCTATATTTCTGAGTCGATCAAGGACTGAAGCCGATATGTTGACCGGTTTCTTCTTCATCCGACGATGGCCCTGACATATTGGGAGACTATTCCCTTCACCCGGCACACCTGAGCGAACCTCATTAGCTTGTTCAGATCCCGGTTGCGGCGCTTGAGGTATTCTTTGAGACCCTCAAGGGCGATGTCCTCACCGAGCTTGTTCCGGTAACGAAAGAGATCGCACACCGTCTTCTCCGGACCGTAGACACGGATATTTCCGGCCTTCGTTTCGTGATGCTCGATGCCGGCTTTGTACTGATTAGCGGAGAAGAAATACGGTTCGCTTGGGGGATACGAGAGATCAATCGGTTTATCCGCCATAGGAATCGCAAAAGAGATCGCCGTTGGGACAAAGGTCGTGAGCTCGTGAAGTGCCAGGGCCGAAGTGAGACAAATGACCGCCTTGGGCATTGCAAGACAGATCTCCACGAGTCCGGTTGTTTCTCCCGGGCGCATGTCGGCGAGCCGGTAGAGCCCCGCTTTGACCTTGACCAGTTGGCCTTCCTCGACGAGTCTTCGGATATCACGGGTTTGGAAACCGCTGGCTTTCATCTCTTTCATGCGGCCATAGCCCTTGTGATTCCGGAGATATTTGATGATGGTATCCATAGGATGGAATCGAATTTTCTGGACTTAATGTAAACATACAGAAAAAAAGAGTCAACCCGGAAAAGCGGGGGAAGGCGGTTTGAGCACCGTACAATAAGGGCACATTAGATTTTATGTGCCTGTGTACAATAGGTATCGAGTAGAGAGACCGTCCTGAAAATGAAGAGATGAAGGAATTTCGGCTCGCCTCGTCCTACGCCGGCAGATGCCGCGTGGGTGGTAAAACTTTCAAAATGATGGAATTTTGCGTATCATCGTCACGGCAGTTCTAGCTCGGTTATGACAAATTCGTCTGCTGGGTGCAGCGAGTTGTCTTTTAGGGCTACGGACGCAGATTGAGCGCAGATTTTAGCAGATTGCGCAGATTGCTGATTGCGCTGATTGCGCTGATTACGCTGATTGCGAGTGGCGTGCAGGGTGGTACACTTGGGTTGATTTCCACCCTTTGCACCTTTCCTAATTCTTTCTGACGGGTCCGCCCTCTTCTCATCCGACGAATGTCATTCGCGCCGGGGGACGTTTGGATGAAGACAGCCAACGAACGATTCGCCGAAACAAACAGATGAAAGACTCATGAAATACGTCGGCCTTGCCTACGAAGAAGAACGTGTCTTGAACGCTCTCTCAAACGAGGAATGGCTCATCTTGCGCAGGGAGACTCTCGAGTATGTCGAGGAGTTGCGGAGGGCGGGCACGCTTCTGGCCGCCGAGCCGTTGAAGAGCGTGCGCACAGCCGCAACCGTGCGGATCCGTGGCGGGAAAACCGTTATCACCGACGGGCCGTTTACGGAAACGAAGGAGACGCTTGGCGGGTTCTTTGTTTTTGAGGCGAAGAGCCTTGATGAAGCCATCAAGATCGCATCGCGATGGCCCTCTGCGCGCATCGGCAGTATCGAGGTGCGGCCTCTTGAAGAAGGGTTGAACCAAGAGCGGCGGTACACGTGAATCGAACAATGGAGCGCGTACCATGTCGGCAGAACTTGCAAAGAAGCTGAATCTGAAGAAGGGAATGAAGGTTCGTGTGGTCGGGAAGCCAGCTGGAGTTGATCTTGGCGACGTCGAGACCACGACGTCGGGGACTGCGGACGGCATCATGGTGTTTGTGAAGACTGTGGCGGACGTGGACAAGACCTGCGGTCCCGCGATTGAAGCCGCCAAAGAAGATCGCATGGCGTGGATCTTGTATCCGAAGGCGGGGCAGTTGGGAACGGATCTGAACCGGGATATTCTCTGGAAGCATTTGCAGAAGCGCGGCATTCAGGGCGTCCGTCAGATTGCGCTTGACAACGTCTGGAGCGCCATGCGTTTTCGTCCGAAGAAGTGATGCGAAGAGTCCGGAACAACACCGGCATGGTGCAAACGGGTCATTTGTTACGACCGGGGCGTCCGCTCCCCGAAAGCTTTTTCCGCATCACGTGGCGTCGTGAGCCAAGCCGTCCCACTTCACGAAATCCGGCCCGCACAAAGAACGGGATGAACCCTCCGAACCTGTAACTGGGGGAATCCGGTTCGACAGGATATGCTTCCATCGCTTTCGCCCCCGCCATTGTTGCCTCCCGCATCGCGGCTTCGAGAAGCATTCTCTGAAGTCCTTTTCTTCTGTACTCCGCTTTGAGGTAGAAGCAGGTAATGGACCAGACAGGTTCGTCCGGACTGCCGACGCCTGCAAGGGCGGGAAACGTCGAGCGTGGCGCCACAGAGCACCATCCCACCGGTTCTCCGTGACGGCACCTGCCCGACTCACCAGAGCCACGAAGGCTGGCGGGGAGGTGCCTCTGGCGCAAAACGATTCATTTTCTTGCGCCGGAGTGCGCGTACCAACTCGCGGCAAAAACTGTTAGTTGTCATACCGAGTTTCAACTCAGCCTTATCAAATGAGCGGCGTGGTTACGCCTCTTAGGCGCCGTGCAGCTATATGGATTCAGTTTTCTTTGCGCCAGTGGTGACCAGCGTTCTTTTTTTGATTCGCCAATATATGTAACCTGCAAGCAGACCCAATAGAAAGCCGATCGGCCCGGTGATGAAAATACCGAGGAGTGGTCCCTGGTTTGATTCCGGGCTAAAAATAATCGGTCCGAAAAATCCTGCAGAAAACGCGACTCCGCCGACGATTAGTCCCCCCACTATTATCGTTGTAGCCATGTTGGGGGATACGCCGCTAAGCTTGTTCCAAACGAATCGACCGACCCAGACAGCGAAGACAGCGGAAATGACAAGCGGTATCCAGAACTGTTCACCATAGGGTATCAAGGAAAACGGTACCCAAAACATGAATAAGTATGCTCCTGGCACCACAAACAACAAAACGATGATTCGGAAAGCCTTGGCCATGGAATAGCTCCTCGCATTGTGATAATGAAACTCATCATTGATGCGGAGAGTAATATTATTCTGAAGACTGTGTTCCCAAGCAGGAAGTTTCATAAACTCTATGGAAAGAAGAAACGATGAAGACGAAACTTGATTCCTTCGAGCGTCAGATTGAAAACGCTGCGGATTCGTATCGTCCGTTCTCGAAAAAGGAACGCCGGAAGATGGAAGCTCTTCTCGATCGTATCCGCAAAACTCGGACAATCAACATACGGATTGCAGAAAGCGTATTGGAGGAACTGAAGCGACGATCCCGGGAAGAGGGGTTGCCGTATCAGACGTTGATTTCGAGCATTCTTCACAAGTATGTGACAAATCGCTTGGTTGACGAAGCATCCATCCGCAAGTCCCTCCAGATCCTGCAGCAACGGTAAGCCTCCGCAGATGCCGGCTCTCCCGCACGGCCACGGCGTATAACGTCTGGCGTAACCACGCAGCAGTTTTTGCCGCTCAGAACGACGTGCCCGGGGTCCCGACGCTTTTCGTCGGGACGAAGGGCACATACTCCGCCGAAGGCGGACGGCAAAAACTATGGAGCGAGCACAATACATAAAGCCAAACTTAGTTTCAACAACGCCTTATCGAACAAGCGAGCGTCGGTGTTACGCCTGTTATGCGTTCGTGCGCGGCGGCCGATAGCATTTCAATGAGAGATTCCGTATTTTGGTTTACGAAGGACAAATGACATCAGTGATTGGAGACATATCGTCTATTCGTCGCATTTGCCGAAAGTATGGCGTGAGATCGTTGTCCATTTTTGGCTCAGAAGCGCGTGGTGAAGCTCGTGAGAACAGCGACATAGACATGCTTGTTTCATTCTCGGCTCGTGTAAGTTTTCTCACGTTGGTTGCTCTAGAACGCGAATTGACAGAGACCCTTGGCCGACAGGTTGATCTGCAGACCGAGGCGGCTTTGAGCCCGTATCTTCGGGATCGTATTCTCCAAGAGCGCCAGATCATTTATGCCTCGTGACGATCGGGTGTATCTTGAACATATTCGGGATGCCATTGATCGTGTTGAGATGTATGTCAAAGGGTTTGATGAACCACGGTTCAAAAAGGAACCTCTTGTCCAGGACGGGGTAATTCGCCAGTTAGAGATCATTGGGGAAGCAGTGAAGCGACTTTCCCCGGCATTTCGTTCTTCTCACCCAAGTATTCCGTGGCCGGACATTTCTCGAATGCGTGACAAATTGATTCACGACTACTTCGGCGTCGACATCGAAAAGGTTTGGCTGACGGTTCAGCAAGATATCCCTCCTCTGAAGGCCGAAGTCCTAAAGGCCCTTCTCTCCGAATAACAAGCAATCGGCAATGAATACAGGCTGACGTGCCGGCCGCCGCGCCTGACGCATAACGTCTGGCGTAACCACGCAGCAGTTTTTGCCGCTCAGAACGACGTGCCCGGGGTCCCGACGCTTTTCGTCGGGAGGAAGGGCACTTACTCCGCCGAAGGCGGACGGCAAAAACAATGGAGCGAGCACAACTATTTCTTTTCTTAACTTTAGCTGAGGCATATCAACAAGGGAGCGGCGTGCTTTCGCTTGTTAGCCGCCGTAATTGGTTGTTTCATTTCTTGTGCTCTTTATTCTCTAACCATTTCTGCCAAACCTGAGCATCGTCGCCAAGGTCTTCACCAGCCAGATTCGTGAGCAATGCGCGGGCAAGCCTTCTTTCTCGCATGTGATTGGCCCGCAAGTTTGCGAGAAGCAGTTCCGTTGTCGACTCGTCGAGCAATAAGGAAGCAAGCGCAGGTGAAAGGTTTGTTTGCTGAAGCACTTCCAGTACTGTGGTGTAGGCAAAAAGATTGGTACCTGCCAACAGAAAGCGAAGAGTCTGGACGCAAGGGCTCCAGTCGATAGTTCTTGGTGAGGATTTGACTAGGACAGCCAGCGATTGTCTGGCGGCTGAGTTGACAAATTGTTCTTTGTCGCGAAGGACCTCGATCAACGTCCACCACGTGAAGTCATCTGTGGGGAAGTTGGTGAGAATGGCGCACGCGATGACCCTGTTACCTGGATTGGCGTTATGCAAGGCTGTCCAGAGAGCAAGGGCCTTGTCCTTTTGCGTTCTCCGTTGCGAAAGAAATTTCCAGACATCGTTTGCGGCAGTTGAGTCTACTGTACTGGTTCAGCGGCAAATGGACACCGGTGGCATGAGTTAATGTGATCGGGTGTTTCAAGGTTTTGTTGTCTGAGAATTTGCTCCTGGGAACGCGTATAACGAACGATCTCGGGTCGGGCCATGG
>Ga0226835_1000418_pt1 | contig 51452 bp, 43 predicted proteins | sample LAC_MetaG_1_FD_163627 | JGI IMG/M metagenome (GOLD analysis project Ga0226835, IMG submission 163627) | Anaerobic ammonium oxidizing microbial communities from anammox membrane bioreactor (MBR) in UC Berkley, California, United States -... | ecosystem: Engineered > Bioreactor > Anaerobic >...
ATCGGGGTAAGCGACAGGGTCGGCGACATAAATTGTTCAATCGGAGCGGAAATAACGTTGGTCGTGTTTTCCTTGAGAATATCAGGAGCGATCATGCCGATGACCGTCACCGTTTGACCGGGGCGCAGCAAGCCGGCAACACCACTGGCCATATCCACATGAATCGCCAAAGCAACGTGTCCTTCTGGAAGTTCAGCTGGGATACCCGCACCGGCGATTTCTCCCAACACGGAAGTGACGATGAAGTCGCCAGGGGCGCGCCCCACGGCCAGCATTTTCCCGTTGACATCCTCGATGCGCGTGGCGGCATCGGACGGCTTGGCGCCCATCGGAATGGTGCGCAGTTCGACCAGGGAATCGGTCAAGATCGTCCCTGGCGCAATTGAAACCTTTGCGACCACCACCTGGGTCGGTCGGATCACCCCGTTCAAGAGGGCAATCACCAGTAATCCAATGACGACGGCCAGCACAATCGCGGCTAAAGGTGAACGTTTTTTGGGTTGCATAGTCTTACTTATCTCCTTGTTTACAAAATAGATTCGGAACGCCTCGAAGGAGGCATTAAAGGGATGGATGAGAGGCCAGGATATCGGACGCGGAGCGTTCCAGTGAGACCGCCCCCAATTCCTGAACGATATCTAAATCAGAGGGTTCACTACAGCGGATGATCATTGGGCGCACCAATACCGGCTCCAGCCAGAGCACATCGTCGCTGTATCCCAATTTGGCAATTGCATATGTTCTGGGAATGCGCGCCAGGTAGCGTTTGTATTCGGTGTTGACCAAACCTTTCTCAGAGCGTCCCAGGTGAGGCAGGATCAAATCCCGGTCTTTTGGATCTTTGGTCTGGAATACAAACACATTGGCACAGGAGGAGAGAATACCTGAGGGCAACTCGCTCACGGTCTGAGCCATCAGGTGTAAAAAGATGCTGTACTTACGCCCATCACGCCACATGGCCTGGAAAAGATGGCTGACCGGATTGCCCGATTCGCCTGAGCCCTGATCGGAAGCTGCCCCGCCGGATACGCCGGTTAACACCTTGTTGGCCTCTTCAAAAAAGATTTGCATGGGCGGAAAATGTTTACCATCCAGCGTTTCACGCCGGCGGGCAACCGCGTCTGAATACAAAATACTGGCCAACAAAGAGAGCAAGGCCGCCTTGGGGTATTCGTCCATTTCAGCGCCGCCTTCAATGACAGTAATGCCCCAGGGGTTGGCGGGATCGCCCATCAGACCAAGGTCTTCGACCCCGACGCCACTCTCACAGGGTCCATATTGGCGGGCCATATGCCCTTCGGAGAACTGTTCCAGGCGCAACAAGACTCCCTCCAGGCTGGTGCGGCTGACCTGGTCGCGTTCCAACTTTTCCTTGTAGGTTCTCAGCCGGTCCACCCATTTGGAGACATCCAGTTGTTTGCTGCGATACACCGCCAGCGCCTGCAATTCCAAAGGTGAGAGCGACTCCAGAAGCGTACCGGGATGCAACGTGTCTGGAAGTCCCCCGGGATTTTGACGGGCATTCCGAACAACCTGCACTTCGTACTCATTTTGCAAATGTCCCAAGGGTCCATTTTGCAGCTTGGGGTCGCCGGTCAGGACGCCAGCCTCGAGGTATAACTCGGTTAATGCCCGGCGCATAAAACCCAGTTGTCTGGCTCCCATGCGTCCGGCGTTGGCGAACAGTTCTGCGATCATGCTGCGATAACGACCAGGTTCAATTCGTCGTGGAACCTGGAGAATATTCCAGCGCAGCGGGCGCGGCGAACCGGGGTAGAGCTGGCGGATATCCACGTGACTCTGCCCATCCTCGGAACCGTTCGCGCCGATGCCAGGCCAATTCAGCGCCTTTCGCCAGCCCTGGCCAAAGTCCAGTACGATGGTGCGATAATGCCAGAACCGAGTGGTTTCATACGCCAGGCGTTCGGCGGCGATGGATTTTCCAAACCCTGTATCACCGACAAATGCGGTGTGAAAATGCCGGTCTGGAGATAATTTTAGAAAAGTATCGGTCAACAGCCCTGTTTCAGTCGACCACTGCCTGGCCAGAGTGATATTGCCTGGCATGTCAGGGTAAAAAGCAAAGGAAGGCGTTTCCTCCTGGGTGGTCAACGCGACTCCCTGTTCGAAGGTTCCGGGAGCCGTGTAGGCTGCTACCTGGAGCATGGTCAGGAGGGTTGAATCGGCATAACCGCTCATCGCCTCAGGGATGGTCTCGATTCGCGTGGAGGGCGTAAAGGCCCGGGCATGCAGGCCAATGTAAGCCTGCTCCTCGCTGGTGAGCGTGCGCGTCTGAACACCGGCCACCACATCTTCCGTGCCATGAAAAGCCTCTGGGATAAGCCCCATTAACGCCTGTACGCCCTGCTCTGTGCGGGCCAGCGCATATAAATCGGTATAAAAAGCACCTTCCCGACTGGCGATGTCCAAAAGTTTGCGCTGCGTACGCATGATGTCGACCAATAAAATATAGGGATCATCCTGCCACTGATATGCGTTGGAAAGTGAAAAAGACGGCGCTACGCCCACACTCATTCCTGCGCTAATCCCCCGCCCAATGGTTTGTCCCAAGCCCACCGCATCCGCTTCGGATCGAGCCGTGCTTTTAGTGTCCGCATGGCTCTGAGTGGTAGAGGTGCTATTGGTGTCAGCCACCGAATCGGTCTCAGCACCCGAGGTCGTCCAGGCTTCTGAATTGGTCGTGGAGTGGCTTTGCGAGGTTGTATTGGATCGGCTTTGGGTGGTGCTTTGAGAAACGGTATCGGATTGGCTGGAGGTTACTGAGTGCATGGTCGAGTCTGCGACTCCGCTGCTATTGGATACGCCATCTGCCGATCCCCAACTGGCATTGCCGCCCACGTTGGCGGACACCCCGACGCCTGCAGGGGCAATACTGCCTCCCAATCCGCCGTTCACGCCATAAGACGAGCTATCCGTATGCGACACGGCTACGCCTGACGAATCGGTGTGGGACGTTCCATCCGTCACTGCTGTTCCTTCGGTATGAGCGGTTCCCTGGCTGATTGCTGTACCAACGGTTGAGGATGTGCCAGTGGTATCGGTTTCGGAAACGCCAACGGTATGCGCCCAACCGCGTGTGCTGGCATGACCTTCGGTGTGGGCCTGCCCCTGGGAGTTGGCCGTTCCATCCGTAGCAGCTTCCCCCTGGGTAACTCCTGTGGAATGATTGGTGCCATAAGAACGGGATGCATTTTCCGCCAGCCCACCGGTCAGGATGGCCGGTAAACTGACTCCAAAAGAAGCCGCTCGTGTTCCCAATTGGCGCGAAGCATATACGGACGTATCCTCAAGCAAACCGGATAACATCCGGGTAATGTCATCCAGCCGCACATGGCTGGCCAGCAGCATCAGGAGAAATTCCTCTTCCAGGCTGCTCATTCCGCGAAAAAGCAGTTCATTTTGTTGAAGCGAATATTGTTGTGCGCCCTGATTGCCGGATGTCAGTGGATCCCGCATAGAGGAGTCTCCCCCACGGGCATTCTCACGCGGATCAGGGTGTCCGACAGCCACAATGGCGTAAGCCATTTGCTCCAATGACCTGGCTAACCATTGGGCGACATCCGTGGATAGCGGTTCAAGTCGTATCTGGCGATATGCGCCCAGCAATCCGGCCCGCATAGCGGACAGATTTTTTAAGGAGCGGATAATAGCCTCTTCTTTATTCCTGGAAAAAGCTGAAACCCCGTAACATTGCACAATCCCAACTTTGGGATTGTTGAAAACGCCGGCGGCCAAATATACCAGGTCGACCTGAGCGCCATACAGACCGCGCAAAACGGTTCTCATTTTCTGCAGCAGACCCGCATCCCGGCGCGCTTCCAGGGAAATATATCGAAGCTGCAGGAGTCGGACGGCTCGATACCCTATGTATTCTTTTCCCCCTTCGCGCTCAATCACCTGGAATAGCAGGTAGTCGAGTTCATTCCTGTCGTTAAACAGTAACTCGGTGCCATGAACTTCCAGGTCATTGGGAATGCTCAGACCATTTTTTGTCCGCAGCCAGGGAATTTTGTCAGTCAGTTGATCAGTAATATTCGCCATAGGTTCCTTTTTTTGCCTCGTCGGCCCGCCAACGCTTTGCTGGTGAACTCACGAGGCAAGGGAGATGGGCGACTAAGCCAATCTCCACAAGCCTGGATTCTTAATTTCACTGCACTTCTTGCCACCAGATTGCATCAACCACTTCGTTTGAATTTGGCTCAATAACCACCACTTGTGGTGAGCGTTGACGATCCGGAGCAGTTGCGCGTTGAGGTGTGCTTTTTTCAGTGGATCGCTCATCTGAGGCTTGCCCGGCGAAACTCTTTTCGGAAGTGTTCCAGGGTTTCAACCTGAGCAGGAGACTCATTTGCGCAATCAACGCTGCAAATGCAGTGACGATGATGACGCCTGCCAGAAGGAAGATCATGAAGACCACTCCCAAAGCAGGTTCACGCAGTAAATCCATGAGTTGTGACATTTTGACCTCCAATCGTTGAAATAAAATCTGACGTTTGCAAATATGCCCTACGTTCAAAAGACTCTCACCAAAAAAGGTAGAGTAACAAATCAAACAAGCCCACCAGGGAGTGCGCTGGTTTCATTTGTTTCCCTATCTCCTTGTCCGGTAACGGTCAATCAATTCACTGGCTCCAGCTAATGGACTGACCAATGACATCGGGTTGATCAAAACCTGTTGCAGCAACATGGCGAAATACCCCAACGGGATCACCAACCACAAGGCCCAAAGGATGATGGTGGTCACATTACCGCGGGTATTGGCAATCACGGAAGCTGCGCTTTCGGATGTCCCGATCAAAGCTGCCCATTGGTCGGCGGAAAGCTGAGCTGTATAGGCCAGATACAACCGGCTGCCGATCACTGCCAGGGCGTAAATGGATATTCCGGATTTCACATTCCATAACAAGGTATGCTCTTGCATCCGCACCAGAAGGACAATGATTGTGCCGGCCAGCCACATGGCAGCTCCAATCCAGGGTACAGGCGCACCCATTCCCCATTGACTGATCACCCACAGACAAGCAACAATCCCTGTAGTAATTTGGGCGGTATAGAGATCGGATGATAACGACTCTCTTCCACCCCGACCGGGGCGGAAAGCTGCTCTGGATTGCACACGTTGGTCAACAAACCGAATCATCAACGCTGCACAGAGAATACTGACCATGGCAGCGCCCGACTCTCCAAGCCAATAGACCGTAGCCAGGACACCGTTGAGTAAATAAGTCGGCAGTGCCATTAAAAAATCGCCAAAGACGACAAAATAATCGGTCATAATAAACGGCTTCCTCTTTACTCGTAATAATCATCCTTTGGACACCACAGGCCGATTACCAAAAAAAGGTAAATAACCGTCAAGGCGACCAGATAAACCGTCAGAATAATCCCGGCTACGATCCATACAATCTGCACAATGACCTTCCTATGGCACCAGGGCGGGTAAGGTCACATAAACCTGAAGGGTTCCGTCTGCGTTTAACTGTCTTGGTTGCGTGATGGAGATTCCCATAAATCGGGTGCCGGTAGTGACCACATTCAGGCGCAAGTTGAAAGTTCCAGGATCCGCAAAGGGGACTTTTAAGGCCTGACCGGTTGCCGTGCAGGTTCCACCGCCATCACACCCTCCGCTCCATGAGCCCAATCCAGGGATCAGGGTGAAATTAGCCTGGTGAACATACGCGCCGTAATGGGTTTGTCCTAATTTGCCCGTGATCCAGGCTTGACTGGCTGCGTCCAATGCTGCGGTTGCCTGCAGGGATGCGACGGCATCCGGAAGGTGTTCCACATGCTCCCGGCATTCTTTAAAGAATGATTCGGTTCGACAAACTGGTGCCCCACCGACCACAGCGGATGGTTCACACACCTCTCTGTCTTCGTAAATTGGTTCATGCCAGGTAAAGATGACCGGTGGAATGGTTACCTTTGCGATGACATCGGCGCCGCGCCGGTTCTCAGTGTCCTGCCCAACCACTAAAGGATTGCTGGGGGCAGTTTTTTGGATGGATAAGGTCGGCTGTTGAATGGACACGGTTGGGTCAGGACAAATCTTCGGCTGGGGCAGTGTTGGAGTGACCACCCCTGAACAACCGCCAGGAATAGAAGCACAGTTTTGAGCGCCATTCAAATACATCAGGTATGCCGTACGCAGAGCTGTATCGTTCCAGGACATCTGGAGCAAGGTGGTGATAAAACCCCAGCCGGAAAAATATGTCCACACATCCTGCTGCCCATTTAAGACTGCCCCCCAGAACTGATCCGGACTTTTATATTCCGGATGTTCTGCAGACAGCCGGCCCCAATCGATGTTGTTCCCAGCCACCGCGCCCAAGAAAGTAATCAGCCCGCTATAACCATTACCCATCATTCCAACCGAGTTGGTCAGGCCACTCTCCTGGGGATTCATCGCCATGAAGAAAAGGGTTGATGCAGAGGGCAAAACAACGATATTGCCATTGGCAGTCTGGTAGCGGTGGTAATCCGCATTTAGATTCAGCGACTGACCGAACGGGAGATCAACGGACATCCAATCCGGGTGTTCTGTCGTTACGCCCAGATCGGTCAGGTCTGAGCGTAAATTGCCGTTGCTATCAAATACCTCACCCCAGGGGTTCTGTTCCTGGGCATGTACCGCTGAAGGAATCAGTAATGCCAAAAGGGTCAGTACCAGGATAAATTTCTTCACAGTTATTTACCTTCCTTCACGGGTGTAACCGTCATTGCCTGGCGAGCGAGAATCGCTTTTATTTCAGGCTCCAACAAAAAACGGTCGAACTTCCAGCCGTTCTCCGTTTTGACCACGGCCACATAAGCTGTGTCTTGGATCTTGTTGCTGCCAGGCAAAGGAGCCGAGAGTGCAACCAGCATCTTCCAAACTTGTTCTGTTGCTGTTTCCGCTACCTTTTCCTGAGGAGTGACGGTTGCGGTGACATCGGCCTTTCCTGCCTGGAATTTGCTCCACATCGCATCGGCTCCGGCGGTAATAAGCTGGCATCCGGTTGGAGTGCTCTCGGCACACACATCGTTGAGCCAGGTCTCCTTTTCATTCCGGTAATCCACATGGAAGAAAGCTTGCAGTGCAGAGACAGCCGCTTTTGAAGCCAGATTGTCTTCCTGGTTGGAAACCGAGGATTGGGATCTGTTATGCAGGGGTAGCGCCTGGATCGCTATGATTCCCAGAGCGATGACAACTGCCAGAATAATGGCAACGATGACGTTGCGTTTTGAAATGGGGATTTCTTTCAATCTTTTCTCCTTTCCCGGGAAACGGGTTTCTTGGGTTGGTTAAATTAAGAGCGACCACATGCGACCGTTTCTTTTCCCGCACCCACAGGGGGGCTTAAAAGAAGGGCCTCAGGTGGTCGCTCCAAGGATCGTTTGAACAGACTGACAATTAATCAGCGACCAATTTGTCTTTTTATTGCTAATCTCATCATAACAAGATCAAAATGGGTATCCCAGGGGGAAAGTGATCGATGTTAAACAGGGAAATGTTGATCTGCTATCTTGACAAGAGTTTACTAGAGTATTACATTATAAATAACCTGTCGACAAGGAAAATGTGTATGCCTAAAACAAATTCAGCAAAAAAGCCGGTCCGGTCATTTCGATTAAGCCATGAAGGAATTCAGCAGTTAACGTCTATGGCAACCCTGATGGGACGCAGTGAAAGTGATGTGATTGAAGTGGCATTGGATCGAATGTACCGGGAAGAGATTCGTTTCAATCGGGTTTTGAGGGAAAGGAATCAAGTGGAAGAATACCACGTTGATTCGGGAGAAGAGGATAAAAATGAAAGTGATCGGAATGTTGTTTAAAATGATTGGAGCTTTGATCAAAGCAATGGTTATCCTGGCGATTTGTTCCAGTATCCTTTTTGTGGCTTATAAAGGTAACCAACCAATGAATGTGCCGCAGGCTCCAAAAGGGATGACCTACTTTGAGTTTATGAGCGATCGTATTGATGCGGCCAAGACGGTCAAACCTTCTCAGTGTGGATGGGGAATGATTTTGTCTCTTGCTGCCCTTGGACCCATCTATTCCGCTGTTTACACTGAGGTTGGAATTCACCCCGATGGCTTTCTCGCTCGCGGGACTGCACCGGATCCGGATATTCCAAAGGGAGTTTCCGGCGCTCGTTGGTATGAGGTCCCTGGGATCTGGTGGAATACAGTTGAACGGTTGTCCTGGACAATGCTGGGGAAACCGGCAACCTATGGGTGTAAGTTTAGGCCGGTTCAGGTTAGTAAAAATTGAGGTGTTGAATGTTTTCTAACCTGAACCACGGATTATTCTTCTTCAGCATTATCGTTGTCATACAGGCATTTCATATCATCAAAAAATTTTTCTGCCAGGTGAATTGGACGAGGTAACAAGATATTACCCGCAGCCCAATTAATAGTTGATCGTAATCGATGAGCTATCCATACTAAATCTTCAGGATCATCATCTTGTTGCATAAAATAAGGAATAATTTCTACCAATTGGGAATGTTTAAAGGCTTCATCAGGAAAATCTAATTTACTGATCATTTCCTTTTCTTCGGGATTATCTGGGTGTCTTCGCTCCGCGATTTTACTACTTTCTTTAATCATTTGACGCCTTACAGTCGCCAGCTCCCCAACACTATAAAAGACATCAAATTCACCAACCTTCGTACGGAAGAGTGAGTTATTGGGTTCATTTGGAATGTCTGTAAGATCTATATAATCTGGGGTTTCATTGGTTAGTATGCGGATAAGTCTCAGTGATGGTATTTGTCCGGGTGTTAACTCTATCGTTTTACCTATTTTATATTTATTCAGTTCCATTTCTGGATTTCTCAGACCAATATTCAACTTAGTCCTGAAGTTGTTAGCATGTATAAAAACGATTCGATCCTTTCCGCCTGGCCCGCGTAGGACGTTATCGACAAAAGCAAGTATTTTTTCGTCGTCTAAACAGACTTCATTGGGCTGTTTCCCTTTCCCGGGCAACCACGAAATTATTTTCCCTTTATCTTGAATTATTAATTCCCCTAGGCGAACACATCCTTTTAGATAGGGGAGCCACTTTCCATTCATCCCTGGGAAAGTCATTTCTGCATGACGCATATCTCGTCTAAACCTTATTGCTACTGGTATGTCCAGATTGAGTTTGTAAGACCGTGCCCTGTATAAACCAATGATTTCAGCCTGAAAATATTTTTCTGGAATTTCTAAGCGAGCCAAAAAGGTATCCCATGATCCCAAGGTAATACCAGTTTGCCTGAGAATCAAATCGTAAAGGCTACCTTTTACTCGATACATCTCAGCATCGTGATTTTTTAGGTTACGTCTAATGTCTTTCTTTTTAAGTTTTCCTTCTTCGGAATTGTCATCATTTTCTAGAAAATCCAATTCTACCTGTGAAGGTTTCGCCGTTTCAACTGAAAAAATAAATTGCGAAAGAACATGGCACTTGACACAAGCCTCTCGGATCACTGATTTGGGTGAGCGTAGCCCTTCATAACGTTCATCCCATTTGTTATCGATAAATCCAGGTTGCTCTATCACAGCCATTATCTCAGGCAGATCGTTTTCCTCCCCGTGTATATCATATTCCTCCCGTAATGAGCGGATAAATGTGACCCATTTAGTTATTCGAATACGGTTAGCAGATTTTAATAAACTGTAGAATTCCTCTTTTTTCCTGGCGAAACTCCCATTCTTTGCTCGTCGGGACTCTAATAAATCTTGGAAATCGAATTGATCGTCAGTAACTAATTTTTGCCAAAGATCAGGGGGAATTTTTACTGGAATCGGGGAGAAATAATCCCCCATTAGTTCTTTCCATTCTTCCAGAAGGGCATCACGCGTAATTTCATTGAACCAGAAAAAGAATACATATGGCTCAGCTTGACTAAGGTGCCAGACTTCCTGGATGGCTTGGGTGATTTGCTTTCCAAGATGTTCAATTTTTTCTACTACAGGTTTTCCATTTTCATCTACTCCAACATCAATATTTTCCTTATTTTGCAAATCACCAACGTGCATTGACGCTGTTGGTCGGTTTTTACGGTATAGACGATTGCATTTTACGATTGGCTCAATCGGTTCTAAAACTCCGTCCAATATCCGGGTTATTTCTTGATACAAAATTTGCTTATCTCCGATTGGAAAACCGGTTTCAAACGGATGATTAGGCCTTGTACCCTCTTGGTAAACTAAATAATAACCATCCTTCTGGGGTGTTCCATCCAGATTCCAATATGCTTTAGGGTCCTTGAGTAGATCAGTCGGAGATATGATCTGATTCGCATTTAATTCAGCCAAGAATTGGTCTATCCCATTTCGATAATTTGCATTGAACTTATTAGTTTTCACGTATACCAAGGGAACTTGAACTGGGGCTCGTTGAGGCCAATCCTTAATTAATGGGGATGAAGTTTCTATTTGCACTGTGCCAGACTTACGATTTAAATTACTATCTGCGGATTCAATGTAGCGTCGGGTACGTATGAACATATCTATAAATGGATCTGGATTCCCTGGCATTGTCCGTAGGGCAAATTCAACTTGAATTACGAAATAGCCACTCCCTTTTTCGCCTGCTTTATCAAACCTCGAAGCAAAAATTGGTTGGCTGACCAACATTAACTTGTGATCTTGCTGAGCTGCGCGCCAACTAATAAGATGATCATTGAACTTAATCGATCGATTTACAATACTTGAAGAAACCAAACTTGGTATTGCTGTATAGGCTATACTATCAATGTTCCCCGGCCTAATTAGGGATAATGCATCTCGATTGCTCCACGTCTCATTCCACTCCATTGTGCCCAATAACTGTTTAAATATCTCAGGATGTCGCTGCCTTTCTTCGGGAAATGTACTGAGTGTATAGTGATTCAACCATTGCCTGGCAATATATCCTATCTGATTTGCTTGAGGGAGGGTGACTGATGCGGGGGCAATTGCAGTACGGGGTGATGTAACATTTCCTCCAGTTTCGAACGCTTGCACCAGGTAAGCGGAAAGGTTCAAGGCATCGTTGAATGTGCGCCAAGTGGCTCTTTCGCTCATTCCAATTTTTCGCCCACGCTGTCTGGATAGTTCGTCATAAAAATTATTAAGGCGATATGTCCACGGAAAACGAATTACTTCTACAGCATGTTCTTTGAGAGCAGATGGAATAACCCTAAATCGAAAATATTGTAGATTGTCCATTAATAGTCTCCCCCTTCTGTATTATCTTCAAAAGATTCTTTGTCCGAATTGTTTTTTATTTCAAGACCCTTGATGTTTTGTAAAGCAGTATTTAGGGGATCAAACAATGTTTGTCCAATTGGATTCTGACAGTATTCGCCAATAATATTGATCATTTCAACCAGGAGACTGGTTTGATTCGTATCCGATTTCAAGCTAGCACTTCCGGGAGCCCATGCCGCATCTAAAAAATACGCGAGCAGTGGAACTCCGCCTCTAAGCAAACGACCGCTTGCCTGGATGACAATTGCGGCCATTGTGGCAGCCATGCTTCTACGCAAGCTTGGAATACGCATGATCACAGAAGGTTTATAACCTTCAATTCGGGACCACCAGTAGTTCATTTGCCGGCGGATACATAATAATCTGTCTTTGGGATTTGACGCACCATACCACTCCCTTGAATTTGGATTTTGAAGCATTTTTATGGTCTGATAATTGATCCAATATACCCAACGAGATATATCATCAGGGGTTTTCATTGGTCGTGTGGCGAAGAATATCGCCCCAAATGCCGCAGTACCTTCCTGGTTTAAGATATTATGACGCCTGCCGACAGCTAGTAGTGGGGCTACTAAAACAGTGGGAACATCGGTCATCCCGATATTTAAAAGGTTAGGACGAGAGAGCCTTTTGGCACCACCTTCGAGATATTCCCAATAGCTTTCTTGTTCACGGGCTTCATCTCCTGTAGCACGTACGAGGTATTGAACCCTCCAATCTGGTTTTTCTGATCTAATTTGAGTGCTGATTGTTTGTGCTACTAATTTTGCCTGGTTATACGAGTTGACCAGAATGAGAATTCGTTGACGATCTTTCCATTCCTCATTTGCGCGCATATCAATAAGACGTTGCATTGTTAAAGATAGTAATGATTGCGAAATTTGGGGAGATCCTGAAAGCGAGACCGCCATTTTTACTAACTCATTATCCAAATTTCCAGATCCAGATACTTTTATTGAATTTCCATTAGAATCCCGCAATGGGTGGAAATAAAACTCACTTTTTTGAATAGCCCTGATCGCCTTTTCCGGGGCTTCAAGAATGCCGGTGGGCCGGACAGCAAAGTGATAAGTATCGGAATCTTCCATCCATGATGTTCCTGACATACACAGGGTATTTGGACCTGGTCTGCCAGAATCAGCAAAAAGGTAAGGAAAGTTTATTAAAAAATAGCGCCCTGGAGTGATAAACCGAAAATACTGTAAATGGCGATCCCTTCCAGATGTATCCTTCAACTTGGCGCTCGTAAAACGAAAACCTGAGACTGACCCTAGAGGTGATGCTGGCAAAGCCCCAATGAATTCTTCTGGAACATAAATCATCCGCCTAAAATCTGGTGCTTGTAATTCATTATCCCCGTCATCAGCGTCTTCAGGATAAGTAAAACCCAATTCATACAAGAAGTATTCGAGGCCAGAAAGCGCAATAGAAAATTCCAACTTTAACGCAAGCTCTTTTAGCTGAGAATCACTTACATCGGTGCAGTCGGTTGATTCTTTTGCAAGCATGGTTTTAATCCAATCAACAGCATCAGGTTGATAATCGATCTGATTGTTTCCCCCAAAGAGACTATTGCGTAATATCTCTCTCAAGACCATCAAATCACGGTTATCTGCCTTTGGCAAGTTAATCTTATCCATCTCTTGGAAAGCCCAAAGAGTCGATAAAAATGGATTTTTCTCCTGATCACTTTCAACAGTGTCATCCGTTTGAATATGGATCAATTTATTGAGATTACGACTAATATCTCTGAACATCATTGAAGGAGAAAAATACCCAATCTTCTCAGCCCATTGCTGGAGAATTTTGTGGGTTTCAAGCATATTACCAATATGTTCAGATGCTATCTGCGCATATGAAAGGGCTCGACGGCGGCGGATATGAATTGGGGTACGGGGTGATTGACCAAACCATCCCGAACTGTCTCGGTCTAAATCGCACAGATCTCCTCCCTTGCGGTCATCGATCAGCCTCCGCTCTGGAGCAAATATATCATCCAACACCTGTTGATCTGAATCGATCTCGTCAAAAATAACCAGATCAGAAAAGTGATAAATCATTTCAGAAAGCCGTAAACGGCGTAAATCTTGTTGTGGCATCAGCCTTGATAAGACCATAGCCTGAGGAGTGGTAACCCAAACTTTAGCCGTAGGTATTTTGCGATCAATCATACGTGCCGGGCAGAGAGAGTACAAAGGACAAGCCGAAAAAGTAGAGGGCTGATTAGTGTCTTTAGACTTCTGCTCTAGATATTCACAAGGTTCACTCCCTTGAGGAAGAGGGTACTCCAAACTTTCTAGTGAAATCATGCCTTGCAATAGACACGTTGAGTTAAGCCAGCTCATACCCCATTGGTATGTATTCGTACCTGGACTTGCTTTGACTTTTTGAAAATGATCTCCACGTGTAGTCCTACCAAGTAATGGAATAGCAACAGGTTCATTTTGATGTGCATCCAATGTATTATTAATCCTTGCTGCCAGTTCAATCGCAGTCAGGGTATCACCGACAATAAGAGTAGTATGCCAATTCCCTCGTTCGGCCCCATACATAGCTAACAGTTCAGCCAGAGTTGATTTGCCGGCGCCGACCATTCCAGCAACATGCATCATCCCGTCAATGATCAGATTTCCCTGATTGACCTCTCCTACAATCGTTTCGCCTGAGACATTATTTTTTACAGGGCGAAACCGGATAATTTCTTGTATGGCAAAAAGCCAATCACGTTGACAATGAGGGTATTGTGACAATCGTTCAGCATATAGTTTTAATTCATCAAAACTAACACTAATAGGTTCCCGTTTTCCTTTAGGTAGCTCCGGGAGTCTGGGAATAGAATTATTTGCTTTTTCTGCCCTCGAAACCAGATCCCTATCGATCAATGCAGAAATTACATTACTCGTGCCGAAATGATTGAAATAAACCGGGGTTCCTGTAGATGGATAACGTGATGGATATATTTTTAAAACTGGAGAGAGTTCTAATGCCCTCTTATACTCTGCATCACGATCTGGCAGCTTAGAAATTAGATGTTCTCTCTGAAAAGTTCCATCCTCCAGAATGGTGTATAACCGCCACGCAGGTTTTATCGTTTGATAAAAAGTCAATAACTCGTTTAAACTATGTTGACCAAAATCGAGATAAATTCGACCATTCGATAAAGCCATTTTTTGATCTTGGGTGAATGAGTCATATTCTGGAAATGGATATCGGGATAATAGTACCCACAATTCTTCGGTTCTATGGATGTTAAGTTTCTCCAAAAGGTACAAGCCAAGTTCAATATTACAAAAAGATGAATATTTCCCTTTCAATTCCTTGGCTGTATCCAGTCTCTTGATTTTTTCTTTTATGGACTTGCTCCAAGTCTCGTACATGCTTACCCCCCTACCGAAATATCATGATTAATGGATTGACCAAAATTAGTTTTGATCATTTTGACAATTTGTGAAGAAGTGATCAGTTTTACATCTTTATTAAATTGATCTGACCGGGCGATTTCTTGATAGCCAGGATTCCATTCAACCCTATAATCTGGAATTACATAGAATGCTCGCTCCCAACCAAGGTCATCAGAAGACCTTGTCAGAAGTAAACCTCCAAGTGATTTATCAATCGTGTGCCGCAGAGTGCCCGGATCGCTTACGTCTTTCACATCAACTGCCCAAGAGTGTCCATTCGTGAAATTAATTCGCAAATCGTAGGCATCATAACCTGGCCAGAGTTGAACACTCCCAACCCCAGGGAGCTCTCTACAAATATCAAATAGCTTGATTTCTGGGATTCCCGGTACACAAGTTCTTAAATGACTACCGTATTTCAGTATTCGCAAGTATGGATCCTGATCTATCGGAAGACGGGAGTTGTAGTTAGAAGTAATTCTGCTGCAAACAGTATGACGTACACAATAAGGCCTATCAAATTGCCATCGTAAAATTCCACCGCAATTAGGGCATTGCCATAGTTTTCCACCATGATAATGCTCAGATCTGGGTTCTTCGAAGAAAGATTGAATTAATATCGGAACTTTGATATTAAACTGGACCATAAAATTACCCAATTCCGTGATGGTAGTCCATGGATTTCTAATTAAGAACTCCCTGTAAGCTGAGTACACAAGAGATTGATTGTTATCCCTACACCATTGCCGAAGTGTATTAATTTCGGATTGATCAATTTCGCTTCGAAACGATGTTAGGGTATGCCCCAAGCGTGAAAGATCAATATTTCTGCTATCAAAATATTCAATTAACCAATCTTCTGGCTGGCCATCATAAATCATTTGTAAACTATGTTCCAAATCCAATTCACAAATCTCACCTGGCCACCATTTGTCGATAGGTTTTTCAAATAAATCTAACCAATCGTTTGGGGAATTCGGAATATCTTTTCCTTGTAATGCAAGTAAACAAGCCAGTTGATTGATGGCTTGTTGGAGGAATGGCAAATTTGTATTTCTCCAATTATCAATGGAGGCGTTTAATATCCCGGCTATGAGAAGTTGAAATACATCTTTATGGTTTGGAATAGTCATAATCGTAAAGTATCCTCAATTATGTAATTACTCATGGCTGTATAAACCAGCCATGTTTTTTATTTCATCAATACATTCTTGGCGCAAACTTTCTGGAGAAAGAACTTCAGCGCCACTCCCGTATTGCAACACCCAACGTTTTACTTCACCAAGGCCACCAGTTTTCAGGCGTAGGATTAGGCTTCCATCCTCAAGTTCTTCAACCTTCTGCGATGCATGCCAATTCCGTTCACGGATATATCGTGCGGTAACAGCGTTAAATTTGATCGATACATCAGTTGCCTCACCACCTCGGTCAGCCTGGAAAGCACTGCCCATCCAATCCGAAATCGAGAATTTCGCATCCCGAATAAATTTTTCTGGCAAAATTTTCAGATTTTCAATTCTACTCACCAGAAAGGTGCGAAACTCATTGCGCAGTTTATCGAAAGCGATAAGATACCAATCTCCCCTAACGTTATTTAGGTGGTATGGCATAACCGTTCGTTCTGTATATTCACCACGATATGCAGCGTAATATCGAATCCACAAACATTGACTTCCGTAAATTGCATGGTGGATATCCAATAAAAATTGTTCATTTACTGAGATCAACATAGGCGCAGAGAAGGTGTAATGCGATCGAAGCGTATCCATATCAACTGTTACTGGGCCTTTGACACCTTTGGAAATCTTTTCAACTGCCGAACGTAGGGAGGATTCCAAGCTGGTTCCCAGATACCTTTTTGAAATTTCTACACTCAGAAAAAAAGCTAATAATTCGCCTTCAGTTACAATCATTCCCGGCAAAACCCAAGTTTTATCAGAATAATACCAACCGCCTCGAACACGGTCGAATTCGATTGGAGCTCCCAGACGATTTATCATAAAATCTCGATCGTTAAATATGACGCGCCGGCTTACCTCAAGGGATTTCGATAGTCGATTTGCATTGGGATACTCATCGTCTCTGATCCGACGATCAATTTCCATGATTCGTTCAAGTTGTTGCCTCTGAGACATAATTTACTTTCTCTTTCTATCATCCATAATACAAGTATAGAGGAACGGAGTGCACACAACGTGCACTCCGAGTAAGTTTTGCACCCTGAAATTTTTCCTTATAAGGAAAAAGCCCAGTATCTTCATCCGATTTTAGCAATCTCGATTCGACCATGATCATCAAGAAAAATAATTCGGGTCTGGGTCTTTTGGCCAATCAGCGTTTCGACCGCCCCCGAATACCTGCGCATTTGGCGTGAATATTGCCGAATCAAATCGTCTCGTTCCTTCACGCTTCGGATGGAATCCGTCTTAAAATCAACGATCTGCCATCCCGAAGGCGAGTCATATAACAGGTCTATGTAGCCTGTTTCTGCATGATCATCAACCCTGCGGGAGTAGGGTAGCTCGTGATATCGCTGCGATGCAGCATCAATCTCACTCCGCAATGGATGGTTTCGCAATCGTTCCAGGTATTCGAGGGCATGGCGGACCGCTGTAGATCGTTGGATCGGATGGGCTAAACCGGCGTTTAACGCAGCAGTTTCTAAAAGAGGCAGCAGCTGCGGGTCCCCGGGGAACAACCACAGTTCAATGGCTTTGTGAACCATCTGTCCGACGACGCCCGGCGGAATGGTTTCGGCGGAGCCGGTCGCCCGCCAGGCATGCATTTCCTCGGGCTCGTCTTCGTGGATCACGGCGGCTTCAGGTTCCAGCAGGGAAGGATAGAGCGGGGCAAGATCGGATTCCTCGTGGGAGGGGGTTTGCACCGCTTCGTTGGCTGGCAGGCCGCCCGATTCTGCTGAAACCGCGCAGGCGCGCACCGTTTGCCCCGAGTTTAACTGAAGCAGCATAGCAGTCCCAGATTGTTGAACCAGCGTATCTGCATCAACCTGGGCTGCGGCGCACAAATCGCCAAGCCAGGCTTTGGTTTGCCATTCCCCTTTGGATGTTGGCGTGGAATGTCCATTGATGATCAGCTTATCCTTTGCACGTGTCAGTGCGACATATAGGAGCCGCAGGGACTCTGCCTCGTCCTGTTTTTGGTTCTCCCACTTCGCAAGGCGATAGATCATGGGCGGCGGATCCAGCTTAAAAGATAGGCCTATCTGCGGCGAGAGGTAGATTGCCTCGCTTCCCCCTCTAGGTTCCCGGCTGGCATCTGCCAGTACGACGACCGGAAATTCAAGTCCCTTGGATTTGTGGATCGTCATCAACCGCACGGATCCCTGGGCTTCGGCCGGCGCTTCGCCTTCACGCGCTCCTGCATCATTGATTGTTGCCAGGTATTCAAGAAAATCGCGAACATTGATCTGGCCGCTGGACTGGGCGTCAGTAAGCAGTTTATCCAGGTTACGCCACAGCCGACCTCCGGTTCCATTACCGTCTTCCACGGCCAGGATAGAGCGGTAATCCGTGATGTCCACCAGTTTTTTTAGCAAATCGGCGACCGTAATGCGATCTACTTGAGGCAAAAGCTGGTTCAGAATATCCCTCACGCGAACGGCGCGGGTACGATCGGCATCCTCCAACATTTCCAGGTCGCCTTGCAACGCCGTCCAATAAGGAATCGGAGCGTCCTCTTGCCAGCGTAATTGGTACAAGGCTGCATCCGTCAATCCAAAAGCCGGGGAACGTAAAAGGCCGGCCATCGCAAGATCGTCCGCCGGATCCGCCAACGCACGAAGGATATTGAGCACATCCCGAATTTCTGGCCGGTCATAAAACCCACGGCCGGCGACGGTGACAAACGGGATTCCTGCATCTTCAAATGCATTTTCATAGGCCGCAAAACCAGTCGAAGCCCGTAATAGCAGGGTGACATCATCCCAGGTACGGATTTGCTTTTGGTCTTTCAGTTCCAGCAATCGTGCGGCCAGGGCTCGAGCAGCCAACGGTCTTGCTGCGGCGGTATCTTCGCCCGTCCCTAGAACAAATTCAATGTGCGGATGGCTGATATATTCGGGTTCTGTTTTGCGTACTGCGTGAAGAGGAGAGAATGGCACATAATATGGGCGGGAGGTATCGTCTCCGGTACCCATCACCGTTGTCAACAAGTCGCCAGTGGCTTGTAGCAGTGGCTCGTGGGCACGGTAGGTCTGATCCAGGTCAATCACCAGGCCTCCCTGTGTGCGGACGCGCTGTTGAATAGATCGGAATACGGTGACATCCGCGCGGCGGAAGCGATAAATGCTCTGGCGCGCATCACCCACCACGAATAATCGCCCAGGGGCACCAGCCAGGGCTTCAACAATCTGGCGCTGCCGCTCATTGGTGTCCTGGAATTCATCGACCAGCAGGCTGGCTATTTCTGCTTGCCAATGTTGTCGGACTTCAGGGATTTTGAGCAAGCGTGCTGCCCCACTCTCGAGGTCGTCAAAGTCTAGCGCACGACGCTGACACAATGCATTCTGGTATGCTGAAGCGAGCAGCCCAAATACTGCTTTGATGATGGGATATAAGCTTAAAAAGCGGTTTTCACCTTCACGATCCGGCGGAGGATCATTTGCCCCTTTTCCCCCAACGATGGGATTCAAGCACTCATCGTAGGCGGCTTGTACCTCTGCAACGATCGCTTTTGCCCGGCTAGTTTTGCTGCCAATGTTCCCTTTCATTTTTTCACGCCTGGCTTTATATAAAAAACTGGCGCACGCTACGGGATCATTTTGGGCAAGCGCATTTTCAGCATCACTCCACAGGGACAATAATTCTTGCACCTGCTGCGTGAGCTTATCCCCGGCATCTTGCAGTAAGCTGGGCTGACTAAAACTCCGTAATTCTTGGATACATCCATAGATCGCTTCATGCTGCATCCCGTCTCGAATGGCCCGGCTCACAACTTGAGCGCTGTCGAAGCTTTTTTCAAAGGTTTCTTGGGCTTCCAGGCGGTGTTCCAGGAGAAATCCGAGCAGGCTTTTCAGGCTGGCGATGTCAAAATTCTGAAACAAAATAGAAAATTCAGGCTGGCCAGCCAAAACGGTGACGGTCTCGTCAATCATATTCATGCGCAGTGCGGCGGTTAAACCCTCATCCAGGACATCAAACTTGGGGTCAATTTCTGCTTCTGCAGGATGAGCGCGAAGAATTTCAGCGCATAAACTATGGATGGTGCCAATCCGGGCAGCATCCATTTCTGAATTGACAGCAATCCACCTCTGGCGTTCTTCTTCGGTTGAGGCCTGCTTCAGGAGGTCCGTTAATGCCTGGCGTACCCGCGAGCGCATTTCCCGGGCTGCCTTTTCGGTGAACGTCACAGCCACAACCGCCCGAGGTGATAATCCATCTGCCAATAAAGAAGCATACCGCGCTACCAGAGTACGAGTTTTCCCACTGCCGGCTCCGGCGGTGACCACAATATCCCGGTTCCTTTCAATTGCAGCATCTCGTTGGTCCGGGGTTAAACCAAAGGAAGTAATCACTCGTTCACGTAATATTTCGGTCATAATTAATACTCCGGTTCAAAACGCCAGCACCAATGAGCGCCGGGGCAGTAAGATGGGCAACCAACGCGCGGGGTTTTCGAAGGAAACTCCGCTGAACGGATGCCGTTCACAATGCGTACCAGGTGAGCCATCATGACTTCAATGGCAGCATCGACACCCTGGTTGGTATCGGTTTTAAATTTACTGAGCTTGAGGGAACCCGCTTCGGCGCCGAGAATTTTCCAGTATATTCCTTCCACGGGTATGCTCAGTTTACGGGCGTCGCGAACTGCTAATGCATAGATCGGCAACTGCAAACGATGCCCGTCTTTTAAATCGTTGGGGGTGAGATGCATGCTGCCGGATTTATAATCAATCACCCGCAGCTGCCCAGACGAATTTCTGTCCACACGGTCTACCACACCCCGAATTCGCAAAACTTCAGCTCCCAAGTCAATGATCAATGGGGGATAGTCGCCTTTTCCAAACTCCATTTCAAATTCGATCGGCGTCCAATCAGTCTCAGCTACCAGCGCCTGTACAGTTTGGCGCAACTTATCTAAAAGTTCTGCCTTCTCATTTTCCCAGAGCGTTGAGGGGCGAAACCCAAATTGCGTTGGGGCGTCGGAAAAAACCTGTCCTGCGATAATTTCCAAATTGGATAAAACGGCCTCAATGTCCTTTGGATCAGATGCGTTGCGGTATGTGTCTTCCAGGATTTTATGCAGCATTGAACCCAACTGACCCGGTTCGAGACCTAACTGGGGTACTGCACGCGCTTCTAAGCCTAAGGCGGTGCGAATATAGAATTGGTAAGGGCATGTACCATAGTATTCCAGCCGGGATGGGCTCCAGGTATGCTCGGATGAATATCTTTTTTCCATGAATGGAGCGATCGCTTCTACATACCCTTCATGAGGTCCTTTGGGATGCTTGGCCCGTCTAGCTTTCACCACCTCACGTGCATGGCGCAAACCATTCCAACGTTCATGGAGAAAATCGTATCGTTGGGGCAGGCTTTGCCGGCGCACAGCGGTAAAAAGCAGTTCTTGGGTCGAGGCAGCCTCAACCAATGGTTGCGGGTCATCAGGGCGTACTGTCTCAACTGCTTCTTTGCTAAATAATCGCTGCACGGCTTTCCAAAAAGTCGATTCCTCCCATTTCTCGCCGTCTTCTGAGAGGTAAGGGCGTGTGATCAACAAGTGCCTGTCAGAACGAGTAACAGCCTGGTAAAAAAGCCCTGCCTGCTCGCGCTGCAAGCGTTGATCTAAACCCAATGCAGCACGCAAAGGTTCATTCAGGAAAGGATCCGGGTGTTCGTTAGCGGGAAATAGGCCTTCGGATAAACCTAGCAAAGTGACCGCCTGAAGGCGCAATCCGCGCGCCTCGACCATGCGTCCCACCAGTAGAGCTGGTTTTCCAGACACATCTGGCTCGCGTTGTCCGACGCCCTCTAAAGTTCCCTGCAGATCTATGAAAAACTGGGCATAATCGACTACCCGCTCACCAGCCACCACTGCGCTCAAAACGAGAGCTCGTAAGGTTTCTCTAAAAACTTCACAGGCGTTCTGGTCTCTCTCGGTGGTGGCATTTTGATAAAACTGGAGTTGGTACAGGAGGTCTTCCAGCCAGGTAATCCATTCGGTCTGAGTGCATCTGTGATCGGGCGGCGTGATGCGATTGAACAGCGCCTCCATGATTTGGCGAAGCTGATTGGCTTTTGCACCGCGCGGCAAACCTGGTAATATGCGTTCGTCGTCTACTTCGGATTGTTCCTCGAACGAATGAGGAGCAAGACGATCCCAGGTTTCTTGCCATTGGTCGCGACCTTCTGTAATTTGGGCAACACGGCTGACCAATTCCAGCTGATCAGCGATATCCGAATCGATGGACAGGTCAAAGTAGGGGCAACGCAGGACATTAACCAACGCCCGTGTATTGAAATTTTTGGAGGGTAAAGCAAGTAAATTGAGCAATGCGGTGATCGCCGGCGATTCACTCAAAGATTCGTCCTGTGTAAACCGAATGGGTATCCCAAACTCCTCTGCGCAGGCTTTGAGTTGTGGATGATAAACCAATGGGTTGGGGGTGAATATCATACAACTGGATAATGGGATGCCTTCGCGTATGACCAACCGTTTGATCCAGCGCAGGGCTTCTCGGGCTTCATCGGCTGGAGACCGCGCTTCGAGCAGGATGGGTTTTATCGCCGGTTGGATAACGCTGCTGCTGGATTCAAAGAGGTTTTGCTCGATGTGCAAGAGATCAGCAGGTAAGAAAGGTGGATTGTTTAAAGAAATGTGGTGGGGAGACAATTCCTGGGTAAGTTTTTCCAGGTCTTCGAGAAAACGCCGGTGGGCCGGGCGTTTGGACCCGATGATACCAGGAAAAGTAATTAGAATTTCACTGACCTGTGTAGATAATAGTTTTATTGCTTGATGTTGTGCGCCATTCAAGGAGTCGAACCCATCTACGACCAGGAGTTTGATTGAAGAAGCGACATGAGGATGGCCCTTGAGAGCTTCGACTGCGAGCCAGCTGATCCCTTCCGGGTCAGCCCAATTCAAGTCTCTCAAGCGAGTTTGATAAAGAGAATATAAAAGGGCCAGTTCTTGTTGGGCCGTGGTTCCCGATCGGGTGAATTCGATGAATTGATCTGGATAGATCAGCGATCTTTTTAATTCTGCAAAGGATTCCCGCAATGCCAGGATAAAGCCTGGCATCCTTTGTAAAGGAGAAAAATGAGGTAATCCGCCTTGTTCAACCGCGAGATCAACCACCTCTTGAATCAGCCGGTGGAGGAGTGGTGAAGATGCGACGGGGACATGCATTTGAGAATGTTCCAAGATATATTTGTATAAATCGCCAAAGGTTCCAACATAAGTACCGATGGCGCCTTCACAATCCGCAACTCTTCTTCGAAATGCAGAGGCCTGCAAACGATCTGGAACGACCACCCAAACAGAAGCAAGCGGTTCATTTGCTCTTAGTTCTTGTATCCGTTTAATACAAGCTTGTGTCTTGCCAGTTGCAGGTGGGGCTACAATTAATTTAGTGGTCATGGGCGTGCTCCAGGAAGTTAAGATTTTTCCGGTTGGGGTGAGTCTTTCAAATGTTTCGATACTGCCAAAAGCAGCTCGGTAGCGATTGCCATAGCCTCTTGCGGGGATAAATTGACGGCTACTTTGAAGGAGGGTTGTAAAAGATCTTCTTCAGTAGGGGTTGATTTTCTGATTTGCAGAATGATGGCATCATCGTTAATGTAGGTGTGAATTGCACCACCATTTTTCAGGGTAAAAGTTTGTGCTCGCATATTTTTAGGAGTGGTCATTAATTCCCCCTTTTATTAGAAACGGTAATGTTGATTATTTATTTTAATTGTAAGGTCAATTAGTGCAACCAGTGTGCACTGTTGGTAATCTCTTATTATTTGTCGCCATCAGTTTAATTGTAGAGCATACAGGAGTAAATTTTTCCCTGGTTTAGAATATATATGGCCATTGAAGAGTACCTGGTCTGAAAAACACTTTGCAGTTCTGATATGAGAAGACTATTCAAGTATATGATTCCCTCGAATAGAGCTGTTCCATGGCTTTGGAATGTGGGTGTTCTTTTTCAACCCTTCCAAAATTGCTTGGTAATCTTCAAAGTAGCTCACTGTTGGTTGCAAAGGCATAAGTTTTTTTAAAAAGTTTCCATGGCAATCCCGAATTCGTTTTCTGCTTCCGCATGGACATCTTGAATGGGCTTTATAATTATCATGAGCCAATATTTTTAATAGCCGAAGGATTATCCGTTCATCATTGATATCGAATAAATCTTTGTAATACTCCAAAATACCTAACCAACCATGCGATAATTCGCCAAATGGTAGAAAGCCGTATGTACATTTGTAACTGTAAGAATATAGGTAAGGTATCACACAGTTTTCAATAAAACCAAGTAGCGTTGGTAGTTTAGCAAACTTATGTTTTATAGCAAGAGAAGCTCCAAGACATAATGAATCATCCCGATATTTATGGAAATCTCTAGGAATTTTGTTGCCTTTTTCCCGAACAATTGGTAAGGAATAAGGATAAGAGTCTGGAATAATCACTTCGACTACATATTCATCATCTATCCGTTGATATTGAAAATTAGCGGAAAATTTCAACTTTCCGATGATCCTGTTTTCTCCACCTAAATATTCAAGTCGAAGTTCCGGATAACGATCTATCAATTCCCAATATTGATTATCGATGATGGACAAATCTACCATCCTAAAGCCCCCAAGGTTTATTGGGTTTTGTAATGTTAACAACAGGTGGCGTTTTCTGAAGGATAGAAACACTATTGATCGCTTGGGATTGTGCAACTTCCTCAAATTTTGTAATTGTGGACTTTGAAATTCTCTCTCCAAATATTGGAACTAATATCTTCCCTGCAGAGTCCGAATCGTAGCATGTTAGGATTCTATTGAAATCCGACTTTACTTTTCGAAGCCAGTTCTTGAAATTTAGTTCACGATCCGGATTATCTGCCCACCTGTCTGCAAAATTTTCAGAAGGGTCCACTGGGTTCGGAACCCAAGAAACGCCATTTCGCTCAGTAATGAGAAATGGCATTTTATCAATGATATTGATCATTGCATCAACCAGATCTGCTTCATTCTCATACGCATTTGCAGCCAAAGTAGTAATAAGTATTGATGCTGGCTTGTTATCCTGATCATTTTCAAAAACAATATCACGATGCCTTTTAAGAAGTTGAATACAACGTTGCAAGGGTGTCTTAATTTGATAATTGGGAACCTTTTGGATCTCAGCCTTATAAGCCTCCCCCAAAATACGTTTTCGTAATTCATTGTATTGAATTAACATTCGGCTCTGGAACCAGGCTGCAAATCCTTTTGGATTGCATCTAGGCCAATCTACAGAGATCACATTATAGTTAGCTCTGGTATTATCGGTGATATCAATGCTGGTACCAGCAAAATCAGATGGAACTCCTTGTTTTTGAAGAATGCTGGAATAACAATCATCCGGTATTGCAGGAAGAATGTCCATGTGAAATTGGGCATTGTCCGCGTACTTTAAAGTCCAACACCTTCTGCCTTCCTCATCCAACATACGCAGATAAATGTCATTAGCTTTTAACCGATCACCAACAAGTTGCTTGAGTTTTTTGGGGGTAATTTGATCTTTTGACACCACTAGCCGAAATACTAAATCAATGTCATATTCATCTTTATCGCTTATAGGTTTTATAACGGTACCTAAAAGGAACGATCCCTGAGGATAAATTTCGGGCGAAAATGTAGCAAGGGGAGAATTTCCTTCTCCCAACCACGATCCTACGGATCGATACTTCTTCTCAGCATCCTCGAATAAACTATTCGATATGTCCAGAGATTGTGCTATCTCGTTCAATAAGTAACCGATATCAGCCCTTTGAATTCTAACCATTGTTAATATCTCCTATCACTATGGTCTGAGCAAATCCACCTATTTTATTGTTTTGATCATAAACAATGAACGGAAGATCCGCTTTTGGTTGCCGGACTCTGCCAATTTCTACAGCAATCGATATTGGCACGGCCGGAAAGATATGAATTACGGCTTTTTCACCGTGTTTAGCTTTGATTCGGTTTAATAACTGCCGGAATTCCTGTCGAAATTGAGCTAACTGAGCTTTGCTTTTCAAAAAGTCGTTGTTGGGGTTAGCAATTGTCATTTGCCATTCGGAATAATCACGACTGCCTAATGTTGCCATTATCCGACCACTATCAATTGTTGCACTTAACGACAAGTTGAGAGCGACCAGTGGATATGAAGTTTCTGGTTCATAAACACAGTATTCGAATCTCTCTGGGCCAGTCTGCCACTCCCAATTACTTGGCTCACGGTGTAATTGGTAGACTTCTGCTGGATACAGATCTGAAAGTAAAGAACCCAATTTAATCAATAAGGGTTGTGGTGCAACAGCAAATACGGAGTAGTGATTTCTCTCACCGTCATGACAGAGTAAAGGTGATACTTTCTGCGCAAACTGGCGCTCAAGATTTTTATTTTCCATCCACCAAAAATCTTCCTCACTATCCTCAAATGCGCCATTACTCAATCCCAACTCGATTGGTAGCCGGCTGGCAGGATACCATTCAGGAAACATGGCTAACCAAGTATCACGAAAATTTATCTTTGGCTGAAAGTCACCAATACGACCTTTATAGATCAATACATTACTGGTTTTATCTGTTTTCAATTCAGTAAGTATCTCTATTCGTTCTTCGTGGGACTGTTTCATTTGGCGTAAAATATCCTCGGAGTAAGTTTCGGATATTTCATCGATCATCCTGTGGTGTTTACGACACATCAGCATCAAATTGGAGATATCATTGCAATAAGCTTGGGAAAAAACAGGATGTCCGCGCGGGCCATTAGGGCGATCTCCGATTATATGGGCTACTTCAGCAAAATTCATTTCCAATTGGGTTAAACTATCTCGCCACAACGGTTCATTACAACTGTCAAACTCACAACGACCAGCTGATTTTGCCCAAAGTAAAACCCTTACTTTTTCAGGAACATCAGATATTGACATATAAATTCTTCTCCCACCTACTCATATCCTCTCTATTGCTGAACCGAAAATTAGTATAATTTACGTCCACAGCGTAAATTATACGCATTACAACTATTCCTGTCAAGGCGTAATTTGGAGTAATATACGTCTTGACAGGAATAAAAAAATGAGTATATATAAATATATGGGGAGGATTCGGTCTGGAGGAAATTATGGAACTGGGTGAAAAACTTAAAGGAATTCGAAAAAACTTAAGAAATTACACATTGCAAAAAGTGTTTGAAGAAACAGGCATATCAGTATCTTTTCTATCAGATATGGAGCGAGGGAAAACAAAACCTTCGATCGAGACTCTTCAGAAACTAGCAAATTTTTATCAGGTTAATTTAAGTGATCTTCTTGAAGATAGTCAAGATAATAAAATGGAAAACAGAGATCTGTATCCACCAGGACTAAGGGAACTGATGAACGAAGACGTCAATTTGGATCCTGAGGTCGTAGAAGTGATGCTTACAATGGAAAGAAGGGCAAAAAGAAAACCCGAAACTAAAGATCAATGGCGGGAGTATTATTATTCTCTTAAATTCATGATGGGGCGATAAGGAATGGGGGTTTATTCATTTCGGGATGTAAAATATCGCCTTGTGGAACAAATCAAGACGATCAAGGCTCAATGCGAGGGGATAAATCCACCATCGTACCAAGGTGGTAACGATTCCTATGCGGAATACCTAGGGATTAAAGTTGAAGAAAAAAAGTTGGATTTTGATTATGGGGGGTACATTCCCGCCAATCCCCCCTTACGACCCAAACCAATAATTTGGATTGATCCGGATGGGGCTGATTCTGAACATCAAAATTTTACATATTTCCATGAGATCACTCATCATATAATTCGAGAGGATAATGAACTTTACTCTTTTCTTAATCAAATTGCAGACCGAAATGAAGATTTGAGTGCTTTAGAAGATCGTTTTGCAAACATCGGGGCCGCGGAGTTTATAATCCCATCAGATTTTATTTCAAGGGTAATATCTGAGAAAGGATTTAGTATTTCTCTGTTGCCTGAGTTAGATCGTCAATTTCCAGCATCAAAACCCGCAATTGCCATTCAATTAGCTCAATGTTCATCGCACAAGTGTTTTGTGGTTGTATGTAATTATGGAATTTGCCCAACATCACAAGTGTCTCAAGCAGCTCTCTTACCTAATCAGCCGAATCAATTACCACATTTATTTATCCAATATTCAACTAAATCCCCGAGCCAAGAAAAATATACCATTGCTAAATTCTCGCAAATACCGAGTGACCATCTACTCTACAAAGTTTTTGAAACACACCAAAGTTCAAAAGGAAAAGACAGAATTCCTTTTCGGAGTGGAACAGAATGGTTTGTTGATTGTGACGCAATCTATTTTAAAGGCCGAGTTTACGCTGCATTCAATGTTACACAACCCCCACCATCATCTATACTCCAACCTTCTCTCTTTTGATTTCATAGATTTACTACTCAGTACAAATTCCTGGATGGATCAAAGGAATAATTTGAATTTTGACAAAATCACCGTACTTTCACCCAGATAGCGATACAAAGCAAATGTTTTCCAAAGAAACACTTGTAAATATGATTGATTCGGGTATAATAATTTCAACAGTACCCACCACGCCTCTGCTTAGCATGCGCACCGAGGTGGGTCATTTTTTTTATAAGTGATGATTGTCATGCCATTGAAACCAGCTTTATCAATCCAAGATCAAATCACCCTGTTACGGAAAAGAGGAATGATTATTGACAGCGAACCCACAGCTGCATCTTTCCTCGCATCCAACCATTATTATCGTCTTAACATTTACTTTCACAAGCTGATGGATTCCCCAGACCATTTTCGCGAGGGGACACAATTTTCCCAAGTTATGGCAATCTATGATAACGACAGTTGGCTTCGAAATAAAATACTAACAATTTTAGAGCCGATAGAAGTTAAGACTCGAACACAGGTATCTCATTACCTAGGGGTTACTTACGGATCAGATGTGTTTTATCAAAAGAACGTCTACAAAAATGAGCCGATCTGGCAAGCAATTCTGGATAATTTTTCAAACGAAACCTCTCGCAACCAATCTGATCCTGTAATAAAGCATCATAAAACTCACTATGGTGGATTATTCCCGATCTGGGTCGTAATTGAATTCTTATCATTCAACACCCTCTCCAAGTTCTATGGCAATCTTCAAGAGAAGGATAAGAAAATCATCGCTAGAAACATTTACAACGTAAATGATTACCTGTTTGGGCAATGGTTGCATGTCTTAAGTGTTCTTCGAAACAATTGCGCTCATTATGGATATTTATATCGTCGAGAGTACCCATTACGGCCCATCATGGCTAAATCGTTTGGTTGGGACGCAACTAAGAATAATAGGCTCTTTGCGTTGTTTCTAGTCATGCAGCGGTTATCGGACCGTAAGTTATGGCAGGAGTTTATCCAAACCATCTCTGATAATGAAAGAACAAAACCGTTTTTTCACCTGGAAGATTATGGGTTCCCGGTTGATTGGCGATCATATCTAACATAAACCATCCCTAGCACTTCATTCCCCATTAAGACTCTAGGGGAATACCCGGATAGGAACGCCCTGCCAGGTTGTTTCCCTCTTTCATTTTCCTCGCCTTACTGAAAGCCAAATACCGCCATTCTTTTCAGACCGTTTTCCATTCCGGAGCCCATGCAAATTAGTCAAGAATGAGTTGTAGTTCAGCCCACCTAAAGCCAGGTTGATCTCCCCCTGGATTGCCCTTTGACCAGTCAGGTTGTCGCAAAAAACATATAAGTTGCCATTGGAAGCCTCATATAGGTTGATCCATTTTTGTTTTCTGGCCATCTTGTCCTTATGCACATCCCGCTCCACTTCGATGAATATCAGTTCCCCGGTTGTGGGGTCGATGGCAGAAATATCCGGAATGAATGAACCGCCATTGGATAATTGAATTTCTTGAACCTGCCCTTTAATCAGGTAACCCGCATCCACAAGAAACTCTGCAGCCTGGATGTTTAAAATCGTATGCTCCGGAGAAGAATGGCATCGAATCAGCCGGTCGTATTCGTTTCCAATGGGTTCATGCCCTGCTAAAGCCTGGTAAGCAAGTTTTCCCTCATCGGTCAACCGAAGCACATCCGGGCTGTTTCCGCCAGAGCTGGATCCTTGCTCAGGCATACCTTCAATTTTTTCGATCAAAATGGGATGGCAATTTTCTTCCTCGACGAGAAGCCGGCTCACCGCTTCATCCAGGCTGTTATTATCCATAGACAGGGAAAGCCGTTTGGCCATTTCCTTGGTGATGGATGGTCGCAGCGCTTTACCGGTATCACCCATGATCAGGATGGCATTCGAACTCTTTTCAAAACCCTTCGATGCCTGCCAGGATTTTATCCAGGCCGGAAGTGAAGCTGAATTGCCAGGTGTGACAGAAACCCGGTCAGTTGCCGAGGTTCCTGTCACTGCCTGGTTTAAAACATCCTTTTGCGCTTGGCGGAGCGCCGAAAGATGAGCATTGAGATTGTTGTTTTCATCATGTAATTTTTTGTTGGCTTCCACCAGACCCATATTCACTTGTTCAAGTTCAGCATATTTCTGGCCCATTTCTTTCAACTGCCGCCGGATCTCATTTAATTCGCCAGGCTTTTCTTTCCGTTTGACCTCATCCATCAAAGCCCGCATCCGGATGTGAATCAGGTAAGCCAGATCGTCATCGGCAAGCTTTTCCAAGGGGTGATTGGATTTTTCGCAGGCCTCGTCATAATCCTGGTCGAGGAAGCGAAGAAGCTTAACCAGGTGTTGGTGAGCGGTCTCCCACATTTTTTGCCAGTTGGTTTGCATTTTTTGCTCGTGCTCCTCGCTTTGGCCAATAATGTCTCTGGAGATCCGCACAGATTGGTTGCGTTGAAAATCTTCTAATGAGATTTCAGCCATTGGTTGGCCTCCAATTCCGATTTCATTTTCCGGGCTTCTTCCAACTTTTGGATTGCCGTATCCTGATTTTTCTTTTCAGGCGCGCTTACCCATTGCAATGCGCTGCGCGCCGCTTCCAGATAAGTAAGCGTCGTCGAAAGCATCTGTTCATGGATTCCCATACCAATTGGAGGCACCCCAGTGCGGTCCACCCGCTGAGCCAGTTCGACCGCATGCTGCAGGGTCTGTTGGGCAGATCTGGATTGGGTAAACAAATCACCCTGTTGGTCAGTGGCGATCACATGCGCAATTTCCCCATCCAGAGCGACCAACTCGGAAATCCAGGACTGGGCAGAGCGCCGGTAATCTTCCACAGCCTTTACTTCCGGCAGCAACAACACCGGTTTTCCCTGGTCATCGAGCGGTGAGACAAACACGCCGATCATCGTAAACAAGACTGCAACTCCCAAAAGGATCCATCCAAATTTTTGCAGCTTCTCTTCGGACACTTGAATAACGGATTCATCCGGGTCATTCTGCATCATGAGCATACTCCCCAGTTTCAAGGATTAATTTAACTGCTTCCAGGTCGCTGGATGCGGAGCCATTTCGTTTACTCCGTTGTTTCAACTCGGCGATCACCTGTTTCCCGCGTTCATAATCGATATTGCGGATGAATTCAATTCGCTCGGCGACCACCTCAAAAACCGGCGTGGTGGTATTCGGCCGGCTGCGCATCTGGATATGACCTTCCACACCGATCCGGCTGCCTTTCTGAACATGCCCGTACACCAACTCGGCCAGTGTGCCATAAACCAGAACGCGAAGCCCCTTGACCGGTTTGGCTTCCGGGCTGCCGTCGATCATCAGGTACAGCCGTAAATAAGGAACCGGGTCCTGGTTTTCGGGTCGCAGATAATCAAAATAAATATCACCGGTGATGTCGCCGCGTTGCCATGTGAAATTGCCTTGTGCCATCGTAGATAACTCCTTTTTGTGTTTTGAAAAATTATTTCTTTGGATGCCAGCCGCCCTGCTGGGCATTGTTACTGATCTCAATGAATCAACTACTCATCCATGATTCCTCCTGGATATCTAATCTCAATCCGAGCGCGTCCGCCAGAAGACGAATCCGGTCGCGCTTAACTTCAGCAAACAGCATTCGCCAGTTTCGGTCGGACGGAGAGCGGAACGTCAACTCTTGCTCGATGAGGCTGGCCAATTGATGAGGTGGGTATGCTGCTAATCGCTCACTTGCGCCGCCGGTGCTGGTTTCGGGATTTTCTTTGAGTTTGGCAATCGCCAGGCTATAAGGGTTCTGGATGCTCGTCTGGGATGCGCCATGAATCACCCAAGACACAAACGCCTGGCCATCTTTTTCCTGATTCAATAGGATTTGACGGTTTTTCTTGTCGGCTCGAGCCAATAATTTTTCTAAGTCCCAATTTCCTTTGGAATCGGTTACCGCCGCCACCGCTTGTAAATCAGGATCATCGGCGGACAAATTCGACGAATCTTGGGTTGAGGAGGTATCTTTCTCTTTTTGGGAATCTTTAAAGCGTTTAAGAGTCTTTAAAAGAGTCTCAAAACAATCTTTGCCTTCCAGGTCGAGCGTCTCAAAACAATCATTGAGGATAGCGGTGAGAGTCTCAGAACAACCATTGGTTGAGTTTGACAGTCTCAAAACAACCTTTGACTCATTTTTGACAGTCTCAAAACAATCATTAGGTCCAGAATCCACCCATGAGTAAAGCTCGTCCAATATGCCCTGATCTTCGCAATCAGCCAGCAGCGACGAGGCTGCCCGCCAGGTCATTTCGTGTTGAGGGGTCAGAGGATCGACGCGCTGCACCTTGAACTTCCAGGCATAACTTCCCGATGAATTCACGCGGTGATCGATACGGTCTACAAACAGCCCTAATAAATCCTGGATGCGTTGGCGGCGAGCAAATTCTTGATCTGTGCGGTCGGTCAGTTCGTCTTTACGTTTACCGCGATCGATCCTGGCCGGCAACCAGGTAGCCACAGTACGCGGATTCTTGATCCCCAATCGTTGGGCAATTGCCTCATAGCCGCCCTCGATCCAGACCTCATCTCGCAGCTCTCCGGTCTCATCGTTGAAGTAACACAAATTGCGCAGGACCAGAATCAACATGGCTGCATCTGGCCCCAGGGCCGGCAGCCAGTTTTTGAGAAAATACCAGCTGACCAGGATGAATTCACCCTGAGCTAAGATGCGGTCTACCAGTTGATCGGTAAGCGTAGCAAGCTCTGGGGTAAGCCGGCGCCCTACCAGATCGCGGACAATCTCGTGGACGGTCAGGTAACGAGGCTGCATATTTTCGAAGTTATCCGGAGGCAGGCGGATGGGGTAATGCAATATTTGTTTGGGATCCGCGGTAACTGCCGCTTGAAGCGCTGAAACGGGGGATTCACGAATCCCTTGATCCAGCAAAAAGGATTTCAAATCTTCGGCATCCCCTGGCGTCAAAGGCGTATCCAAAAGCACATATTTATTGGATGATTTTTTGGCGCGCCCGGTACGTTTGTCCACCTCGTGGTCGGTTTCGTTTTTTCTGGCAAACCAATACAGGGCGCTGCCAGGTTGCAATAAACGAAAGAATTGCGCCCGACTGATTCCGGCCCATTGGCAGACCTGTTCAGCCCGGACAGATACTTTGTTATTCCCCTTTTGAGCCTTTCCCCCGGAAGCCAGGTAATATTCTTGCCACAGGGCCATCACCACAAAAACAACTTGCGATTGAACGTAAGGTAGCCAGCGGAGAAAATAGACTGGCAATCGAACCACCCGTCCGGGTTCAAGCAGAGAATCTCGAATGGATCGGTATAAGATATCCAGTTCAACCGGGTCAGCGCCGGTTTCCGGTGAACATTCATCATCCTCATCGCTGGAGTTGTCCAGGTTATATTCCTGGTCCTTCACAATAATGCGGACTTTGATTTTCCGGTTCATCACCCCACAAAGAAATCGTTCCAGGGTCGAGGTTAATCGATCCGCCAGCCAATCCCGACCATAGGAGTTCATGCAGCTGATCACAAACGTGCCATCGTTGAAATCCTCCAGACAAGCAGGTTTGACCCAGGTTTCAAATGCGGCCCGCGACATGTCCATCTGCAGGTTGGCGAGAGCTGCTTGCCAGGCTTTTTCCGGGGTGAATTCAATCGCTGCATCCATAAAAACATCCTTACCAACAAAATCACAATTTGTGAAATATCCAAAATACAGGCGGTTTCCTGACTCACACATTTCTAAGGATGTTTTCCACATCCCACTCAAAAGAAACGCCTCAAAAGCCTTCCTGTTCAATCAACGTCAGCGGCAGCGTCTGCGTCACCGTCTGCGGCCTGTCAGCAAGTTGTCTGCGGCAAGTCAGCATTGCCGCAGACGTTCTTTTCATTCCCAAAAAGCAAGTTCAATTTTTCTCCGCCATAAAAAGCCAACAGATTCATCGACCCTGAAATAAAGTCTTGCCGATCATCTTTGGGGCGGGTTGAAGAGACAGACTTCCGTTTCGGAATGCCTGTAATGCCTGTTCAATGAAAAACCAGACCACCTCACCCACCGGCAAAGTATGCTCATTGGCAATTGAACGGATCTCTTCCTTTAATAGAACCGGTATTCGGTACGTTACGCGAATCTCCCAACTGGAGCCGGTAACCAGGTCTTTTTTGCCTTTCTTCCTCTTTGCTCCGCGCTCGTTTTTCACTGCTACCGGGAAAGCCTCGTTCAGCCAGGCGTTGATTTCCTTACTTTGCGCAGGAGATACCAATGTTTTCCTCTCGCCTTCCGGGAACAAGGTCATGCGTTGTGCCTTGGGATATGCAATGAGCGCGAGCTGCCCACTCCGGTACTGCTTCACACCGAACTCCAAAAAGGCACGAACGACTTCATCTCTGGGAACGGCAAGGCCGTCGGCAATTTCTTCGATCCATTCATGGCACTCACGCGGAACGCCTCGATAGGTGACCGTTTCGGCGCGATGGATCTGCTCCCAATCCCGGTTCCTTTTCTTCCTGCGCTGTGCGGTCGGGATCAAGTCCAAAGGCTGTTTGATATCTTGCTTTTCAGAGAACGCAGGCATATCTACGGAGCGGCTATCTTTATCTGCATTCGATGAGGGTGACTCTCGTAATCCGGAAAACGCATCTCGCCTGGCCATCGTTGCCTCTAATATTTCAGAACTAGGTCGGCTAACAGTTGGTATTCTTCCGCAGACCGCGACTCGGGGGCATACTCGAAGATGGTTTTTCCTTCAGACCAGCACTCCCGCAAGACTGTAGCCCGGTGAATCGGAGAAAGGACTTTATCCTGAAAAGTTCCCTGTAGGTCCACCAGAGAGTCGCGTGATTCGCGCGTGTTGTCATAAAAGGTCGGCAGGATTCCCAATAACCCTCCATGCCAGTTTTTCTTATCTCGCAGAGTCTGGATCGTGCTGACCGTTTTGGATAAGGAATCTAGAGATGCAAACTCGGTTGCGGTAGGGACGATCACCAGATCAGCGGCCCAGATAGCTCGCTCCTGTAAACCACCAACGGATGGTGAAGTGTCAAAGATGATGTAGTCAAACCGGTCCCGCGTGAATGTTTTTAACAAGTCACGAATATAGGAGATGGGCTGCTCCTGAACAGAGAGGATCATCTGGGCGGAGGACGTCATGGAATTGCCAGGGATGAGTTTCAGGTCGTCACGGCCCGTTTCTCGAATCCACTGCCTGACAAAGGTGACTTCGCTGGGGGAGGCCGGTTGAGTCGTCAGGAAATAGTAAGCGCCCATCTGGCCATCCATGCCTAACTGGGTAGCGCATTGTCCCTGTGGATCAAGGTCGATCAACAAAACTTGTTTGCTCTCCAATGTCAGGCTGTGCGCCAGATTGACCGCCGTGGTAGTTTTTCCAACGCCGCCTTTCTGGTTACTGATCGTAACAATTTTGGTTGTCATTCTGAACCTCCTTGGGGGATTTGTGCCATTTCGCCTTCATCAATGAAGCGAAGCTGTGTTCCACCTTCATGCCCGTGGACGGCAATCACGTCATTGAGAGTCTGGTAAACGCCCATGGCATACGGCTCTCTCAACCAATGGATGACGGATAATCCATCCGAAAAAACGGTGCCTTCCGCGACCACTCCGGTGCCCGAGACGCCGGTCACATCTTTGATGCGGAACAGGATGAACCTGCGCATCCGACTGGTTGCTGAGTTATGGTTATTAGGTTTTGTCAAAGTTTTTCCTTTCCTGTTTCTTTCTCTTGGCTTTCGAACAAGCACTTTGTTATTCGTGAGGTCTAGAAGTTTTCCTTTTTCAAAGGTCAGGCGGTGACCGGTCAGCCTGTGTTCAAACACGATCCCATCAGGCCAGGTGGATTTTTCATCGCGATCCAATCGCAAATCCACCATTCGGAATAGACCGCCGTAGAACAGACCAGGCTCATCCGCTGACCGGGTTGGATCAACGATCACTTTCCAGTCATACCCGGTGATGTCTCGCCCAGCCTTGCTTTCGCTCTGGAAGAAATGTCCTGTTATCTTTCTGCAATAATCCAAACAGCCTCCTTTCTTCCCGGCAAACAGGCGTGTGAATAGATGGGCAGGGAATGTGTTAATCCTTGTCTTTCGATCAAAATGGCTATGAAATTTTCAAAATTTTGGTAACCGCTGTATCGTTGGGCTCGTTGATTCCGGGTTTAACCGGTCAACTCACGTACTCCCCCTGCAGCGGGTTAGAGGCGGTTTTAAGGGCTGAATCCATTCCAAAAAGGCGGAAAAATGGCAAAAAAGTGCTTGACTTCCCCCACAAAAAGACTTACTATACGAACGCTGATCAACAACCGTAGTTTGCAATGGTCGACGGAACCGGAGTACTATTAACTCGCTAAATCGCCTGGTAAGGAGGTCAACGGTCCCGAAACCAGGTTCCTCCCTCATAACCCGGAGGTCAGTGGTTCGAATCCACTCCCCGCTACTAACGAGAACCGTAGTCCCTGGGGCTACGGTTTTTTGATAGGCCTGAGGGTCGATGGTTACGAAAAATCACTTTTAGGAGGATTTTTCGATGAACCGTAATCCCTCAGGCCTGTTATTTTCTCTTTGTATTGACGGTTTCGTCAAATACAAAACCGCCGAAGGCTTAAGCCAACGGACGGTCGATTCGTATGAGTGGGTGCTGCGAAAGTGGATGGAAAAGATAGGCGACCAGCCGGTAGGGAAGATCACCTCTGCCGATGTGCTCAATTACATGACCTATCTGCGTACCGAGTATGTTCCCCACACTTTTGCCAAACCGAATCCTGCACATAATACGCCAACGCGTAAACTCTCCCCCAAGACACTGCGAAACCACTGGATCACGTTCAAAGCTTTCTTCGGTTGGGCGGTCGCAGAGTTCAAAATCAAGAACCCCATGGAAGGCATCCCGGGACCACGCTACAAAGAAGCGCCCGTGGCTGCTTTTACTCAGGAAGATCTTGCTGCGCTGCTCAAAGCCTGTACCTACTCCCGTGAGTACAATCCAATCAATCGGCATAATTTTGTCACCCGGCGACCATCCGCCAAACGAGATGAAGCTATGATCATGTTCATGTTGGATACCGGTTTGCGCGCTTCCGAGCTTTGTAGTTTGAAAATCGGCGAACTGGATTTGCGCACTGGCAAAGTTGTCATCAAGCATGGAGATGAAGGTGGGGCAAAAGGCGGCAAAGGGCGCACGGTGTTCATTGGAAAGAGCACCCGCCGGGCTGTATGGCGCTATCTGGCTGACCGCGAAGATCGCGACGACCCAGAATCGCCAGTATTTATCAACCGTGGCAATCATCCGTTTAACTCCAATAGCCTGCGTCATTTGATCGTGCGCCTGGCTGATAAAGCAGGTGTCAAAGGGGCTCATCCACATAAATTCCGGCATACTTTCGCAATCACTTACCTCCGTTCAGGTGGGGATGTTTTTACTCTGCAAGCCCTGTTAGGTCACAGCTCGTTGGACATGGTCCGTCATTATGCTCAAATCGCTGAGATGGACATTGAACGAGTACATCGGAAAGCCAGTCCTGTTGATAACTTGAGGTTCTAAAAACAATCATTTTCTCTTTACGCCAGAGCTGGAGGATGGGATTCAGTAAACCCTTCCTCCAGACTATCAGGTTATTTACGTTTTTGGGCATGGCAGGGAAGTTTGCACGTTGGCCGGAGCGACGGCAAATCGCAGCATTCCTTGCGCACCAAAATAATTGAACCATTTGCCATGACTTCATAATCCAGGCAGTCACCGGGTTGTAAATCCAACAGGTTACGAACTTTTTTGGGGATTGTGATGGCGTTGGTCGTGGTAATGATAATCGGTCGTTTTTTCAAATAATCACCTCCTTTCCTTTCGAGATTGCTGTAATTTTCATAATCCAGCTCAGCCGGACATTCTGAAACTCAACCGGGAACATGGCTTTCACCCACAAGAGGAAGCGCTGGTTGGTATTCATGATGCTCTGTAATACTGCCTGATCCAATCCGTTTTCGAATTTCTGAAAAAGGAAATCAGGAAGACTGGTGTTGATAGTCGGCACCGATCCAAACGATTGTGAGCCAGCCCAGAAAAGCAGCACTTTTAGATGCTCGAAATCTGTAGAGATCTGAAGCGATGAACGGCCATGAACTTCCCGTGAAAATTTCAGGAACAACTTAACCTTGAGATAATTCTGACGATCCAGCATTCCAAATCCCCCGATTAACAATCCCGCCGCAGATGGGACATTTTCCTTTCAAATGGCTCAGGTGGCCTTTGACTGGGTGAATTTCCCCATTTTGGATTGTGACGATCGTATTGCAATGCATACAAAAACCTTCCCCCGCTTGAAGCTGATAGGTTGGTTTCTTTCTGGCGTTCCGTTGGTTATCAACCCAGGCGGCAAATTGCTTACCGTCGATCCAAATATGGTTGGATTCATCCCGACTGTGTGGCGCGCCATGATTGAGCCAATCTCGCAAGGTGGTTTCAGGAACGTCCAGGTCTTCAGCGATTTCACGCGGTGTGTAGAGCATGGGCAGCAAACCAGGTGCTTTGATCAAGACATTCCTGGAAATGCGGCAATTTGAAGTATTTTGGTTTTCTGACATTCTTCTCCTTTGTTATTTGTAAACTTTGCATGACACAAACATACGCCAGCCATGCCATTCCCTTAAGGGGTTGGCATGGCTGGCGTATCCTCTTCCCATTGATAGGTGTTGAATGATCCTCGTTTTGTAACTCTGATACGCGGATCATTATTGAGTTTTGAAAATGCCCGGTCGATCGTCCTGGCGCTGCTATTGATTTGGAGTGCTGAGAGAAGCTCATTCTTCTTGAATTCCTGCGCCGGTACACTCTGCAGATATTCCAGGATACCTGCAAAGATCAATTCTGCCTGACCAGGAACGCGTAGCAGTTCAGAAGCATTCGCATCAGAAAATCGAAGCGCGATGCTCTCTTCGGTTGATTCAATTTGGAACTGCAACTGCGCGGGCGGCAGGGATTCACGCACCTTTTGTGGAATGATCGTTCGCATTGCGTGTGCTGAATGCTGATTTTCGTGCGCAACGACAATGGCGGTATCGACAGACCCTAAAATATCAGAGGAGCCCCGAACGCGATAGGAAAGATCGGTGTTTCCACCCTTATTGAGGTGATGAATCAGAATGAAAGTCGTACCGATCTGGTTGGCAATTTCACGCAGGGTGTTCATCATCGGTGATATTTCCGCGACCGAATTTTCATCTGCGCCAGGCATAAACTTGGCCATGACATCAAAAATGACCACAGAAGCATCCAATCGATGAATTCTCTGACGTAATGCCAGCACTTCGGAAGTGACTTTCAGGTTAAGCGGAGAAAAGTCGAAAATCAGGTTCGCAGGCGGTTGAATGCCCCGCGCATGGCACAGTTTAAGAACCCGCGAGCGCATACCCCGGTAGCTGCCATCCAGGAAGTGATACAGCACTTTGCCCTGGGTTACCGGCTGGTTATCCCATGCCAGTCCAGAAGAAGCCATGCCAATTGCCAGGTCCAGAGCGAGAAAACTCTTTCCCGCTGCCGGCATTCCGGCGATCAAGTTGATTCCACCGGCCATAATCCAGTCTTTGAGAATCCAGGTCAATTCACCCATCTCCGATAAACACAATTTCTCTGCGGTCATAACCATTCGCTCCGTGACTCCCGACAAGGCGGATGAGCTGACAAAGAATTCTTCCATTTGCTGCAGAGCTTCAGAAAGCGGTTTATCTTGAATAGCATTTTGCGCAAGGTTTGTAGCGACCTCCAACGCTTTTCGCTTAAATGCTTTTTCTCGCACGATCTTCGCGTAAGACTCGGCGTGCATGGAAGTCGGAGTTGCATTGAGTAGCCCTGTGATGTACGCCGGCCCACCTATTTCCTTTAGTTTTCCGCTGGTATTCAAAGCATTACACAAGGTGACATGATCGATCTGTTGCTCAGATTCCAACAGGTGATTCATCGCTTCCCAGATCCAGCGGTGTGAGTTGCGATAAAAATATTCCGCTCTCACGATGGTGACCAAATCCTCAAATAAATAAGGTGCAATCATGATTGAACCGAGCAAGGCCTGTTCGGCATCGATATCTCTGGGCGGAATGGGATCTGGCATCAAAGGCTCCAAATGGTTTGATATTTACTCTTTACTTCAATAAGAAGGTCGCCAGAGAAAACGAAAAGCGACCGGCATAACAAAGTTCTTTGTTATGCGGCCGCTCCTACGATTTGATTGATGTCCAAGGAGATCAGCGACCCGAAACGATTACATTTTTATTCTACAAATAAATCGGGCATGATCCAAGGTGGTCGTGTTAATTCGTATGTTCAGCGATTTGGACAGGTCGGAACTGACAACCATACGAAGCTGGTTTACCCAGCATCGTCCAGGACAATCGCTCAACCGTTTTCCACCAGATATCCGGGATTTCATACCAGGCTGCGCCGGCAACATCCTGCGCAATATCCGGGTCCGGAGCGGTTCCCTTGGCCAATGCACTATCTGGATTAACCGCAACCGTTGTGTACACTACTGAATAAATTGGCCCAAGTGCAGCCAGTGACAGCATCATTCCCCATCCGCATTGAGACGGTTTGACCGTTTTCGCAGCATCGATCCGATCTGCCATGAATTCGAAATAGGTTATACCTTGTGGTGCCTGGGGAACGCTCATCGGCTGATTGCCCCGATAAGCGATAAACAGGATGGTTGCGATCACCAACAGAAGCAAAGCGTTTTTGAAAATCTTGAAGACCAAATGAAATCCCTTCAGTAGAAACATATCTTCCTCCATAAAAATGATTATCCAAATACCAGACCCTGAATGGTCAGGTCAAGATCATCCGTGATTGGAACGGATCCGGCTTTAAGTGAAATACCCCCCGCTCGTAAAGCGGCTTTCAAGGCTGCAGCTCGCCTCCGTTCGGGAATATCGGAAAAGAAGAAGAGCAGATCATCATCCTCCCCTTCTCGCAGGCTTAGTGTGAAACGAATCTGATGAACCTTGCATTCCAGCTTTGGGCGACCGCGCTTTGAACCCACGTTTAGTTTTTTCGACTGTGGTTCTGAAATAATGATAGTTTCCATAAACCCCTCGCAATCGATTGAACGGGATCATCCGCCAGGATACCTTTACCATTGAAAAAATAAGGCAATGAGTTCTTGAGTAGGTTCGCCCCACCGCCCACCAGGATGACGGCTGTGAAACGCCGCCAGGCTTTGCCCCACAGCTTCTCAATCTCTCCAGTGACCTCACGCTCCCAGATGGGTAGTACCTGCGAAATATCCAGTTTATTGGCGCGCAGGAGCGTATCCAATTCGCCCAGGGAGTAAAGCTGCTGACCGTTGACCAGTTCCAGCAGCCGGCGCACACCAGTAGTTGAAGCACCCGTAAAGCGTTGAACCGGAACTTTTTCGCGCACAACCAGCAATTCAGTGGTGTTCATGCCGATGGATACAATCCCGACCTCCTGCGCGTATGCGCTGCGCCGTTCAGGAACGATCTTGCCTTCATCATCCAGCACATAATCAAACAGAGCGCCAGCCGGCTGAGATGTAACCCGAACCTCGGTCACATTCAGATGATATTCCTGGTCATTGGCTTTCCAGGTATGATCTGCCTTCATCCAGCGCTGAATGCTCTCCACCGTGGTTCGTGCTTCCTCTCCGGAGAGGGTATCCAATGGCAAACCACAGGTGATGCTGACCGGCTGAGAAATGTCACCCGACCGCTGAATCAGGCGTGTGAATGCCCCATAGAAAAGCGCCAGCATTTCCGGTGAACCGGCAAAACGATCCATACTCAGGTTCTCAACTGGCCGTCCACTGTCGTGTGCGCCGCTATCGACAAAGAACTTGCTTCCTGACGGCAAAGCGATCCGCAGCGGCAGGCGGGAACTGCCCAACCCCAGCATGCGCCCTACCAGCGGGCCATTATTGACCGCGACCTGAGAGATCAATTGAATGCTCTGCTGAATCCCGTGCAGTTTGAGCGCTCCCATTCCCAGATCAAGTCCAAAACTGATTGTTTCTGTCATGCAATCTCCTTTATTCTACAAGATACAAGTTAACTTGGAGTAAATTGAGGTAAAAAAATCAACCTCATCGGTTGAATTTATTGTAACATATTACTCCATGTTTATCAATATCATGTAGTAATTATTAACGGGGTTTACTTTTTATAAGGCCGCCCCGAATCGTCAAATGCCCATTTACCCTGACCACTGTTTTGGCGATAGACTCTGGCGCAGTAAGCCACATCCGCTTCATCCAGCAATGTCTTTCGACCCTCTTTGCCCAATTGATGGATCAGCCCTCTCTGCATCCAGCGCGTAAGCGTGGAAGTGTTGAGTTTGTATTTCCGGCCGGCTTCATTGATGCTGATAGGTACGCCTTTCAAGCCGGCATTGAGCTGGTACTCAGGTAAGGCTTCCTTGGGCAGCAGATTGTTGACGCTGATTTGACTGATGCCAATACTTCCATCGGTCATCACGGCTGCCTGAAGTTTACCCTCATCCGACAGTTGATAAATAGAATCCAAATCCGACCCAAGCTGTTGCGCGGCCTGTTCGGGAGTGATGTAATATTCCAAACGGGATTGATCGAGTTTCACGGACTGCTCACAAAATTCGATTTACTACAAGTTAATCATACAGTGAAAGTGAAGGATCGTCCAGCAATAGAGAATTATTGCATCTCCCCTGATATTTAGGTTAACGGACCTGAAGGTTAAATGACCTAAAAATCCTGATGACGTATCCTATTGTTTGGTTGATGATTTCAAAGTCCGGGAAAAGACAAAATTAAAATATCGACAAAAAATTATGGTCTGCGTCCTCGCTGACGTGCCGCAGACGCCTTGTTGACACGCCGCAGACGTTGACGCAGACCTTACCGCAGACGTTGATTGAACAGGAAGAGCGCTGAAGCGCCTTTTACCGTAAAGGGATATAGAAATACCATTTGACCTGGAATGACCTCTCTATCGCAAAAACTTAACTCTAAATGGGCATAAATTGCACCATCATACATAGGTCAAATGGAGAGTCTAGCAGATGAGAGACTTGAAATATTTGCACAAATAAATCGACATATTTTTTTGTGCAAGGAAAAACCCTCTTGATCCATGGGAACAGTGTGCACTTTGTTCCATCCACTTCGATCCCCTAGAGTCTTAAGGGGGAACGGGTCAACGGAGTGACACATCGTTCTCTGTTGGTTGGTCTTTGATGGTTTTGAGAATATCACCCAACCGCCAGGGACGATACTCCCTGACCTCAACGCTCATATTGATATGGTTCGGTCCCAGATTGGAACCTTCAGGCGGCGGTGGGACATTATGGGTATGACCATGTAGATTGATCCAACCATCTTCAAGAGGAACGATCGGACGATGTGAAAAGATCAGCCTCATCTGATCCGATATCTGGACGTTCAAGGATTTTTTTACCAAGGTTACGCCACGGGTTTCGCAATAAGATTTGCTGATCCGGTCATGGTTGCCTTGGATCAAAACCAATCTGCCCCTTAACATACCAGACAGGAGGTCAAAATTGGTTTTGTTGCCTAATGCAAAGTCACCCAGGTGCAGAACAATTTCGTCTGGTGAAACCAGATCATTCCAATTCTTGATAATTAATTCCTGCCAGTTTTCAGGGCGGCTACAATACCTTCCGATATTCTCATGGAAGAAATGGGTGTCGGAAATAATCCAGGTATCGAGAGTAATTTTGAGTGTGTTTTCGGTGACCATCCTTTAATTATATTTGGAGATTTTCGTTTTTCTCTACTGGATATTAACAGGGGAACGGTTAAAATTTGATATCCCTTCACGCTTGAAGAGAATAAAAATCAAGAAAACTGGTTGCTGAGTCGGTCTTGGACTTAATTGCAAAACCCCAAGAACTATTACGACCTAGATCCTGTAAACCTTGTTTATTTACGACTTCTTAAAAATTCCGTGAATGTGTCAGTGGGGAGCTTGCGATTACGCTGCAGCATATCTCGCCAGATCACATTCCCTTGACCTTCACTGATCAAGTGATGTTCCATCGCCTCTGACATGATATCGGCACTGGTACGATGTTACAGGTTGAAAGCTCTGATATAAGGAAAAATATCACGCATGTTATTGCTTCCCAGGATTCCATTGTTCTCTTTGGTAAGCACAATCGCAGCTGCCTCTCCACTTCCAATGATCTTGTATCCTTGGTCGGGGTGCGCAGTAAGCTTCAGGTATAGGTTCCCAGAGTCAGAACCAGCGGTGATTTGATAGAGCATGACTCGTTTTGTATTCAACAAGGCATCTACCCTATTTTTCATGGACTGCACTCTTCTCAATTCGAAATACACTTGCTGGGGAATACCGATGCGACCGGCGTACAACTGGAGAACGAGGTGTTCCTGACCTACACATAGAAATGTAGATAGGCAGTCTGTATCCAGAAATAACGGTTCAGTCATACGTTTCCTGGCCTTCGGCTTCAAGGTTATAAACAATGTCAGCCCGGTAGGCATCCAACAACAACTCTTCGTATTTGCCGGTAGAGATCACTTCGTTGACCAATAGACGTTCCGCCAATCCGATATATACACCACTTGCAAAGTATTGCCGGTTTTCTGGAGTTGGCACATACAACTCGTTACTAAACCCCAACCTGCGTGCCGAGGCGATGATATCATGTCTGAGTGTGGATGCAAAATCAGGTGTGATCCAGCCATCGCCGACAAGTCGGAAAAGCGTCGCCTGACGGCTCATGTGAAAATATTGTTCAATCCGCACGATATCTTCAATTGTCAAAGACTTGCGCCCGCTTTTCAAAATTTTTTTCTCGATCAAGCTACGTAGCGCATCGTTTGGCGCAAGAAAGTAAGAAGCGAAACAATCCGCGTTCTTTTCCTCTTCATCCCGGCTGCCACCAATTTCACTTCCACAGATCACTGTGGTGATTTCGTCCTGGATGAATAGATGATAAAGTTCGTGCGCAGCTGTGAAACGCTGGCGGCCAAGTGTCCGAGTGGAATTGATGGCGATCAGTTGTTCAGCGCTACGCCCGCGCACGCACATACCTGAAATGCGGTCGGAGAACGGGTAAAACACCAGCGTGAGATTCTCTTGCGCTTGTAGGATAGAAAAAACATCGATCGGAGAGGATAAGTCCTCTCCGAATCGTTTTCGAAGCTCATTGGCCTGGTAACTCAGCTCGCTTTTCTTATCTAACTTCATGCAAGCTCTCCTGCAAAAGGGCGTGCATCTGATCCAGGTTTAATGCGATCTTCTGAATATCGGCGATGGCATTGAGATCTTCAATCTGCATGCTGTCTGCGCGAAAGGCGATCTGCAAGGGCACCACTGACATGTCTTCATTCATCAAGTCGCCTAGCGAAATCCCAAACAGGCTGCCCAATCGTTCCAAATGATCGACCTGGAATTGACGCTCACCCTTTTCGCACTTCGAAATGGTGGATTGATCCATTCCTAAAAATTGAGCGATATGAGTTTGGCTCAAACCAGCCTTCTCACGCAGCTCCTTGATCTTTTGTCCCGTTGTATTTATCATCTGGTCTCTCCTCCGGTGGTATTTCATTCTAGCATAACTATGTCATATTTTCAATATACACAATGTGTAAAATATGACAAATCAGAATACCATCTATTTTGGAAGGGAGCTTATACTGATAATCTTGCTGAGCTACTTTTTAAGTTTTTTGACAGTTATCTCACTTAATAGCTCGAACATAATCTCTGATCATACGAGCTAAATGCTCTACAATCCCGCATTCCAAAGCTAGTTTATAGAATTCCTCAGAAGCTTCTTTAGGTTCTAACCCATATTTTCGGGTTTCGGCTCGTACAAAATCACGAAAAACTAGCATATCGCTACCTGAAATATAATCCTCTTTACTGACCAAAGTAATAAATTCCTGTTTTGCCTCTTTCGGAAGGTCAGGCCCATGAATCCAATAATAGAGATATGGCCAAAAATGTGGGTGCCGGAATATGCCCTCTCCGTGTGTACCATTCATTTCGAAAATGTCTTTATGTGATCTTTTGGAATGGATATTGTAGAGAGGGTTAATGAAATACTGTAAACGAACTTCTGGGATGGCTTTCCTTTTTAGCAAGGAATCAACTAATAGAACCGATGCCTCTGAACCTTTGATTATTTCTACGTTCGTCAACTCTATCCCTTTTTTCGAAAAAGGAATTTGTTTGTAAAGATTTAATTCACTCGGCATAAGTTCGATTTCAAGCGCCTGTATTCCATTATCCATTTTACAAATCCCCCCGAAATGACTTTATCAGAATCTGTTGTTCCAAATTACTGGTTTGATTTGAGGCGGTAACAAATGCTTGCTCAGCAACCTGGGCCCTTTGCATAAGTGCTGTGACCTTTTCCATAATACGCAACTGCTCTTCTTTTGGCGGTAGCGGTACTGGCATGGCCTTCAAATTCGTTGAATTGATCGAAGCCAGGTTTACCGACTGGCTAGCGACCGAGTCAACATAATTTCTCGCGTATTCAAGTTGCCCGGTCATGCTGACCCATTCCGGGTTGACTTCAGGCAAATAAAGTCTGGCGCAGAAGATGTGGTTTTGGTGAATACATGGATCGACCTCACCCTTCCATACGGTTCCACGTCCGAGTTTGTCACGATCTCCGCCCTCGGTATACAGCACATCGTTTACTTGAAGTCGATAACCGTCTAATTCATCCTCTTTGATCGAGATCCGCTTTACTTCTCGTAAGTCCAAGTAACCAGCCTGCACATTGGCAACGCGTAAATATGGGACTTCAATCGTCTTGAATTTGCTCAAGTCACGACCTTTGGTGACTCCGGATCGGACATCAGCGATCATTTGAAGCGTCGTCCACACCCATCCCTCAGGAAGCTCTGGCAGTTTGGATATATCTGGCGCTAGCGGCTCCTCATACACAGCCCTGGCCGGGTCTTTTCCCTTCGCTCGCAGATCCTCTTCCCACCTGCGCCGACGTTCGGCGCGGATGCGCCCCAGCAGCACGCTGGCCGGTTCGTCATTGGGATCGCGTTCGGTCAGTTCGCCGCGGAAGGCAGCCGCCAGCACCGATTGGCGGAAAGCATTCAGCAAGTCCGGGACTCGCTCTACGGCGATATGTATTATTTGGGTTTGGGTGAAGATGGATTCAAGTCTAGTTAAGATGTTGTGTTGTATATTACGAGGGGGTATAAGAACCGGTATTTCTCTCATCCTCGATTGGTTTAATTTTAAACGTGTGGTTCCGGTAACATAATTGGAATAGTCAAACAGATTTAGGTAATTGCACAGAAATGGGGTGAATAATAGATGAGGGTTCGGTCTTAGAACATGAGCGTGGTTATTTACCCAACACTTGCCTTTGATTAAGTAAGCTTTTGGTTTACCTTGGTCAAGAAAAGGCGCGCCGTCTTCACCCAATAAAACCAATTCCTCATTAAAAATATAATCGTCGATTACTCCAACTTGCCCAGTCGCACCATAATAGGGATACAGACTTTCTAAAGGTTTCCCTTCAATTCGCGAATTGCGTTCTTTCTGGTTAATTGGAATTCGCTCGTGATCGAGAACTTCGACGCACTCTCCCAATGGATACCAATGCCAACCATGAGGTAATGGATTGAACTTTTGACAGAATTCATCTCCCGAATAATCTATCATCATTCCGGTTCCTCTAGAACGAAAGCATCCTTGTCTCCCAGAATTACTAATAGATCATTCAACGCATCAGTGGCCGTCTGCAACTGAGTGAAAATCTCGCTTAGGATTTCCTCCGGCTTCATTCCGGCTCCATTGGTTCCGTTGTTTTCATCTTTTAACCAAGTGATATCCAGGTTGTCATTGCGCGCGGCTATCTCCTCGCGGGTGAAGCGGTGGAAGCGATCCGTCTCGCGACGGTCTCCCGACCGGGGAGTGGGCAGCTGCCCATAGGTGGTCACAAAATTCTCAAACTGGGTTTCGGTGATCGGCTGTCCCTTGGTGATCTTGGGAATATTGGTGCGATGGTCGTACACCCATACCTCGCTGGTCGGCACGCCTTTGCGGAAGAAGAGCACATTGGCTTTCACGCCAGTGGAGTAAGGGGTAAAGGTTCCCACCGGCAGGCGCAAAATAGTGTGCAACTGGCAGTCCTTCATCAGCAGCTGGCGCACCTCGCGGCCGGCGTTATCTTCAAAGAGCACGTTATCTGGCAGAACCATGGCAGCACGTCCTCCGGGCTTAAGCACATGGATAACGTGCTGGATGAAATTGAGCTGTTTATTCGATGTTGACACGGTGAAATCATCACGGTTGGGCACTTCACCCGCACCTTTCACGCCAAAGGGCGGATTGGTGAGGATAATATGATATTGCTGCCCGTGCGGCGGCTCGGCGATCGAATCACCATAGTGCAAATCACCCTCGATCTCATGCAAGAAGAGGTTCATCAAGCCCAGCCGGCGGGTTTCCAGCACCAGCTCGCCGCCGGAATAAGTGCCGCGGCGCATCCGCTTTTGCACATCGCGATCAAGTTGCCCGCCGTACTTGCGGAACATCCACTCTGCCGCGCCGATCAGGAAGCCACCCGTGCCGCAAGCTGGATCGTGCACTGCATAATCCGGCGCTTCATGCAAATCAGGCTGCATCACCCGGCAAATGGAACGAATTAGCGGGCGCGGCGTGAAATACTGCCCGGCGCCCTTTTGCTCGGCGGCGAATTTTTGCAGCAGACCTTCATAGATGGTGCCTTTCAGGTCAACGTCCAGCTCTGACCAGGCGATTTCATCAATCAGTCCGATCAAGCGTTTCAAGTTCACCGGCTCGCGGAAGCGTGAGAGCGAACCGGCGAAGATGTCGCCTAACAAGCCGGACTGTTTACCCAACTCGCGTAATGTGGCCTGGTAATGGTCAGTCAAATCCGTACCGGATTTCTCGCGCAGCGCTGGCCAATCATAGCCAATTGGCAGGCTCAAACCCTTCTCTTCTGCCAGTTTGAGGAATAATAAGTAAGTAAGCTGCTCGATGTAATCCCCATAATTGATTCCATCGTGTTTGAGCACATTGCAAAAGCCCCAGATTTTTTGTACGACGTCCATGATCAAATCCTATATTAAGATAATTACATCGAATGAACCAAGTCGCTTACAGAAGCTTTTAGGACTTCCCAGCTGGTTTTACATGTTGCCTCATCAAAATTCGCCTTGCTACTTACTTCCACGTACGGATGAACTACATTTCTGGATTCTCTCAAAGCATGACTGAATTTTCCTCGATCAGTTTTGATCCATTGCAATTCCACCGCTACATCAATAAGCGTACTCAAGGTCCAATCGTGAATCGGCTTAGGTTTGTCATCCTTTTTAGGCGTCGCTTTTGCGGTATATGCCTCCGATAAACTCATCGATGCCCTTGCCAATAATAACGCTTCCAAAATACTTCCCATGAGGATGACAGCAGATAAATAGCAGCCAGCTTGTTGACATAATTGTGCCTCAATCCAACGTTTCTTTATTACCTCTTCCAAATTGGGCATTACGGAAGTCAACCGTGAAACATCTGGTGCTCCTTCTATTCTTTGTTTTTGTGTAACCAAACCAGAATTGTAAAATCGAATAGCTGATTCACAATAATGAGCAAGCGCTTCCAACCTAACTCGGCGGCTATTTGCGGTAAAATCAACATCTTTTCCCATATCCTCCAAGATTGAAGGAGGAAATCCTGGCATATCTTTAAATACTGCCCGTACTTCCCGGACTTTAGCGTCGACATCACGTAATCCAATAAACCTATCAACAGCGGCTGAGCCATCAGGTAATCGTATTTCAAGAAGAATTTTTTGAAGCATGGAAATGTATTGATTATTTTCCATAGTAATGTTTACTCTGCTATTGCTCGATTAATTTCTGCTAACCAATCTTCCAACCGGCCGCCAAAATCACGGTTGACACGCGCCCAGTTTGCTCCGGCGCGAGTAAAGGTCAACAGGTTGAAGTCCTCCCGGTCAATCGCCAGGTTTTCAATCAAATGAGCGCGGATCAGATCCAGCCATTTTTCCTGTTCCATCGTTAATACCTTGTTTACTGTAATCCGTTCCAATGCTCGATCCACTCGTTCTTCTGCTGAAACCAGCGGATCGCCTTCCCCAGCATGTTTGACCAGCGAGATGATGTCAGCCAGAGCAAAATTATACGCTTGGCGCAGCTTTTGCTCGGTAAAGCCTTCCGGCCGGCTTTCCAACTTCTGGCGCAGCTCACCTAGGGCGCGTGTACTCCAACCATCGGGTCGATCGAGCAGGATGGCAATTGCCTCCACGTGCTCGGGATTTTCACGTACAAAGGTTTCAAAAGCGCGCAAATAATCTTCCGGACGTACGGCTTTTCCGTCGCGAGTACGGATCAGGTAACCCGATTCGACCTGGTCGGTGACGCTCTCAGCGATGATGAAGTAAGATCTCGCACGCGGGTAATGCTCCAACCAATGCTGGAATTCCGGGTTGCGCAGCGTTGCCGTGGTCTCCGCCCAGCGCGATTCAAGTTCAGCAGGCAGCCCTGCGGCAAAAGCTGAGATATCGCCATTGGGGATCCACTGAGCGCACTCCTTACGACCATCCGCAGAAACGGATTTGGCGATTCGCTGCAAACGTTTCACCAGTATTCGGGTGTTGTATTCCCGATCGCGGTTGCCATAAATGTCATCAATAACCTGCGCCAGGGTACGGCTGGGCTTAGTGGGTGGCTCAGCGGTAAAGGCCGTAGCTTTTGCGAAATAATCCAGCGCTCCCACACAATCAAAAACGGTGAACTTTGTTTTATTGATCTCCGGGCACAATCGAGTACCGCGTCCCATAATCTGTTCAAAAAGGATGCGCGATTTGACCGGGCGCAGCAACACGATATTCTCCAACGCTGGAATATCCACGCCAGTGGAAAGCATATCCACAGTAACTACAATGCCGGGTTCGGGGCGGTTGCGAAACTCACGGATCCGTTGTAATGGTCGATCCACATTTGGATTGCCAGTGATCTTCTTAACAAATGCGTCTCCGCGGCCGAACTCATCACGCAGCAAATTGACCAGGCGGTCGGCATGAGATACATGTGGCAGATCATTATGGGCAAAAATCAGCGTTTTAGGGAAGAGGTGAAGCTCCGTTTCCTGCTCAAGCAAGTATTTTGCTACTTCTTGTACGATGCGCCGGTCGCGGTCAGGCGCAGCCCATTGCTGGTCGATCTC
>Ga0226835_1000419_pt1 | contig 51399 bp, 47 predicted proteins | sample LAC_MetaG_1_FD_163627 | JGI IMG/M metagenome (GOLD analysis project Ga0226835, IMG submission 163627) | Anaerobic ammonium oxidizing microbial communities from anammox membrane bioreactor (MBR) in UC Berkley, California, United States -... | ecosystem: Engineered > Bioreactor > Anaerobic >...
CGTAAATCCCGTCACTTGCAAAATCACTCACCTATGTTATAACTGACGCGCCGCCCAAATCCGCATTGGACGGCGCGTTTGAATCTATGCGCGTATCGCTCATCCTGCTAACTCTGGTAACGCTTTTACTGTTCGCCGCGCCGCTGTCGGCGCAACAAAATAATCAAATCATTGACTGCCAAGCCGAAGGCCGTCCGGTCATCGTCGGCAACGGCACGGGGACCGGGATTGTGGTGCAGGGCAAGAACGGCGTCATTATTCAAAATTGCACCGTCAAAGGATTCGAGCTCGGTTTGCTCGTCGCCGATTCGTCCAACGTCATTGTCCGCAATTCCAACTTTAGCGACAATTATGTGGACGATAATTCGATTCTCGACCTCGGCGCGTGGCTGCCCAAAGGCGGAGTGATGTTTCACAACGTCACCGCTTCGACCATTCAAAATGTCACCGCGTCCGGCAACGTGCAGGGCATTCAAATCGTCAAGGGCGGCAACAATGTCCTTCGCGCGAACGACGTGCGACGCAATCGCGGCTGGGGCATTCGCCTGTTGGAATCGTCCGGCAATCGCGTCGAAGACAATGACGCCAGTTACAACAATCGCAGTTGTCCCGAATGGGGTCACGATGCGGGCTGCGAATCGGCGGGCATCGTCTTGGTCAATAGCGACAATACGCTAGTCATTGGCAATACCGCGAATTTTTCCGGCGACGGCATTTATCAAGGCAACACGCCGGACCGCGCGAGCCACAATAACGCGTTCTATTGGAATATCTTGAACGACAATACCGCGAACGGCATCGAAGCCACCTTTTCGCACGACAATCGTTTTATCGGCAATGAATTGCAGCGCAACAATTACGCGCTCTGGCTCGGTTACGCGTCGTACGCGCTCGTGAGCGGCAATTACGCCAACGGCAATCGCGTCATGGATTGCCGCGCCGAACATTCGAGCGTCATTATTTTGGAAAGCAATACGTTCACAGATTGCCCGCAATAAAAAAATCAGCAGAGAGAAATGGGACAAATTTAAAATTTGTCGCGCCTTTTCAAGGAGTTTTATGGAACGTCGCATCATTCAGACAGCCGACGCGCCCAAAGCGATTGGGCCCTATTCGCAAGCGATTCGTTCGGGCGATTTTATTTTTTGCGCCGGACAAATTCCGCTCGATCCCGCGACCATGAAATTGGTCGAAGGCGACATCGCCGTCCAAACGCGGCGCGCGCTCGCCAACTTGAGCGCCGTACTGGAAGCGGCGGGCAGTTCGCTCCGCCGCGTCACCAAAACAACCGTGTTCCTCGCCAATCTCGACGATTTCCAAGCCATGAACGCGGTGTATGCGGAATTTTTTTCCGAGCAGCCGCCCGCGCGTTCAACCATCCAGGTCGCGCGGCTTCCCGCAGGCGCGTTAATCGAAATCGAAGCCATTGCCGTCGCAAATTAAATCGGCAGCTTGCGCTTGCGGATACAACATTAGCCAAGGACGCCGCGCGTCGGCGCGCGCCTTTTTTTGGATGTCTCGGCTTGATTTGCACGTACGTCCGTCTAGTTGCCAAATCATTCGTTTCGCCTATAATGTTTCGGGTCGGTAGTCGTTGGCTGCCGACGCACAATGCTACGTCCCCACCCCACTGCACGGCGGAGTTAATTTGATGGATTCGGTTCAAGGGAGCCAGGCGCCCCAGGGAGGAGAAACCTCGCAAAAAAGTGACGCGACCCAACCGGTTGTTTCACAAAAACGGTCCGCGCCAAAATCGGCAAACGACAAGCACAATAGTTTTATGGCCAGCTTGTCGGAAGAAGAATTTACTTATAAACGTCTCAAATACGGAGATATCGTTTCCGGGATTGTCGTACGCGCCACGCCGCACGAAGTGCTGGTAGATATCGGCGCCAAGTCGGAAGCGGTCATTGCATCCAAAGAAGTGGATGAATTGGCGCGCGAAGGCAATCGGATCCAAGTCGGCGACGAAATTCTCGCGTTTGTTTTGAAATCCGAAGACCAAGACGGCATGACGGTTCTTTCGGTCGCGCGCGCCCAAGAAGAACGCGATTGGCGCGATGCCGAAGTTTCGCAAAAAGCGGATGCCATTATCGAAGCGCCCATCGCGGGGTACAACAAGGGCGGCTTGATTGCGCGCGTCGGCAAGATTCGCGGCTTTATCCCCGCGTCGCAATTGGAAATCGCAGCGCGCGGCCGCGGCGAACGCGATTTGACCGAGCAAGACCTCGCCGCGCAAACCGGCAAAAAATTAAAACTTAAAATCATTGAAATTGACCGCGCGCGCAACCGTTTGATTCTTTCGGAACGCGCGGCGATGCGCGAAGTGCGGCGCGACGCCAAAGCCCGCCTCCTCGAAGAAATTCAAGAAGGCGATGTACGCACCGGCACCGTGACCAGCGTCGCCGATTTCGGCGTCTTTGTGGACCTCGGCGGCCTCGACGGTTTGATTCATGTTTCGGAATTGTCTTGGTCCAAAATCGGACATCCGAACGAAATCGTCAAACCCGGCGATACGGTCCAAGTCCAGGTGTTGGGCATTGACCGCAACAAAAATCGCATTGCGCTTTCGTTGAAACGTTTGGCGCCGGAACCGTGGACGACGATTGAAGAACGTTACGCGGTGGGGCAATTGGTGGAAGGCACAATTACCAAGCTGGCTTCATTTGGCGCGTTTGCGCGCGTGGACGACGGCATCGAAGGATTGATTCACGTTTCGGAATTGTCCGACCGCCGCATCAATCATCCCAAAGAAGTGGTCAAAGAAGGCGAGACGTATCAACTGCGCGTCATTAAAATTGATTCCGCCAAGCGACGGCTTGGCTTGTCGCTAAAACGCGCGAACGACGAAGATACGAGCGATTATTCGCAAGCGGACGCAGAAGAATGGGATGAAGCGGCCGAAGGCGCAGCAGAGGACGCCGAAACCGCCGCAAACGAAAACGAATAAAGAATAGGCGTCCCTGTGTATAACGGCGGACGCCTTTATTATCTGTCTCAAAATGCGTCGTTGGATTTTTTATTGCCAATGTAGCGTATAATGAATGTGGCTCAGCGCAAACCGGGCTGGATGACGCCGCACACTTTTATTGCGCCTTGTAGTTTTGACGCGCCGCTGTGCCATTTGTTCCATTGCGCTCGCGGCGTGTTTGTTTTAGAATAGGAGTATATTCTGACGGTGGTTTTGCCGCACTCTGCTTCCGGCGCCGTCGTGTCTCGCTTGGCTCGCGCGGACGTAAGAATTCTTTTCTGCACTTGTCCAATTCATGCAGCTATCCGCTTGGGATTGTAGCGGGTGGCTCGCGCCGCAAAGGGTTTATGCACCCAGAGACAGAATGAACGAGGTGACACGTGATGTCCGATAAATTCGATAAATTTACGAAACGCGCGCGCCGCGTCTTGACTTTTGCGCAAGAAGAAGCGCAGCGCTTGAATCATAATTACATCGGGACCGAACATATCTTGTTGGGGCTTATTCGCGAGGAAGAAGGACTCGCCGCCAAAGTGCTGCGCGATTTGGGTTTGGACCAGACGCGCGTGCGGCAGGTGATTGAAGAAATCGTTGGGCGGGGCCAAGCCGCGCCCGGCACGCGTCTCTCGCTCACGCCGCGCACGAAACGCGTCATCGAGCTCGCGGTGGACGAAGCGCGCCGCATGGGCCATCATTACATCGGCACCGAACATTTATTGCTCGGGCTGATTCGCGAAGGCGACGGCATCGCCGTGAACGTTTTGAAATCGCTCGGCGTCTCGCCCGACAAGGTGCGCTCCAACCTCGCCAAAGAAGTGATGAATTCCACGCCCGCGCAATCGGAACAGGAAAAAGCGACGGCGGGCGGCAAACAAAAACGCGGCGAATCGAAAACGCCCCTGCTCGACCAGCTGGCGATTGACCTCACGTCGCTCGCCGAAGAAAACAAACTCGACCCTGTGATTGGACGGCAAAAAGAAATCGAGCGCGTCATTCAAATTCTTTCGCGCCGCACTAAAAATAATCCCGCGTTGATTGGCGAGCCCGGCGTCGGCAAGACCGCCATCGTGGAAGGTTTGGCGCAGCGCATTATCGCCGGACAAGTGCCGCAGCAATTGTTGAACAAACGCGTCTTGCAGCTCGACGTAGGTTCTTTGGTCGCCGGCACGATTTATCGCGGTCAATTTGAAGAGCGCATGAAACGCGTGATTGACGAAATCAAGGGCAGCAAGAGCATTCTCTTTATTGACGAAATTCACATGGTCGTCGGCGCGGGTTCCGCCGGCAGCGCGGTGGACGCGGCAAACATTCTCAAGCCCGCGTTGGGGCGCGGCGAATTGCAGTGCGTCGGCGCGACGACGATGGAAGAATATCGCAAGCATATCGAATCGGACGCCGCGCTCGAACGGCGTTTCCAACCGGTCAAAGTCGAAGAGCCGAGCATCGAAGAGACGATTCTGATTCTGCGCGGCGTGCGCGAACGCTATGAACAACATCATGCCTTGAAAATCGGCGATGACGCCTTGACCAGCGCGGCGCAGCTCGCGGCGCGTTACGTGACGGACCGCTTTTTGCCGGACAAAGCCATTGATTTGATTGACGAAGCGTCCTCGCGCGTGCGGATGTACAAAGCGCCCAAACCCGCCGCATGGGATGAATTGAATGAAGATTTGAAAACGGTTCAACAGCGCAAAGAAGAAGCGGTGGACGCCGAAGAATTTGACGAAGCGATTGAATTGCAAAACCGCGAGCGCGCCATTATCGAAAAACTGAAACAGGTGCAGGTCAACACGACCGAATACAACGACGTCGCCATGCCCATTGTCGGCGCCGAAGATATTGCCGAAGTGGTTTCCATGTGGACGGGCGTGCCGCTCACGCAGATTTCCGAAGCGGAAACCACGCGCCTCTTGAAAATGGAAGCGGCGCTGCACGAGCGCATCGTCGGCCAAGAAGACGCGATCAACATTATCTCGAAAGCGGTGCGCCGCGCGCGCGCCGGCTTTAAAGACCCCAAGCGCCCCATCGGCTCGTTCATCTTTTTGGGTCCGACCGGCGTCGGCAAAACCGAATTAGCCAAAACGCTCGCCGAATTCATGTTTGGCAAAGAAGATTCCTTGATTCACATTGACATGTCCGAATTTATGGAACGGCACAGCGTCGCGCGTTTGGTCGGCGCGCCGCCCGGCTATATCGGTTACGAAGACGGCGGGCAATTAACCGAAGCGATTCGCCGCCGCCCCTACTCGGTAGTGCTGCTCGACGAAATCGAAAAAGCGCATCCCGAAGCGTTCAATTTACTTTTGCAAATTTTGGAAGAGGGTCATCTCGCCGACGCCAAAGGGCGCAAAGTGGATTTTCGCAACGCCATCATTATCATGACATCCAACATTGGCGCGGAAGCGATTCAACGCGACGGCTCGCTCGGTTTCGCGGTGAAAAAAGACGAGGGCAAAGCGAACGAAGACGCGTACGCCAAGATGCGCGAACGTCTGATGGGCGAACTCAAAAAATTGTTCCGCCCCGAATTTATCAATCGCATTGACGGCGTCGTCGTATTCCGCGCCTTGACCAAAGACGACATTTTGCAAATCGTGGATGTACAGCTGCGTTTGTTGCAGCCGCGCCTCGAAGAACACAATATCGAACTCGAAATCACGACGGCCGCCAAAGAACAATTGGCGCGCGAAGGATACGACCAACAGCTGGGCGCGCGTCCCTTGAAACGCAAAATTCAACAGCTCATCGAAGACCCGCTTTCGGAAGGCGTCCTGTCGGGCGAATTCCGCGACAATTCCAAAGTGTACGCGGATGTCATTGACGGCCAGGTGAAATTGGTGTCCGAAGAGCTGTTGACGATTGACCACGCGCTCGAAGCGCTAGCCACGCCGTCGCTAAACTAACCGCCGCCACAAACTCTAACGCCATCCGCTTTTTTTGCGCCTTTTCGCTACAGCGCGCAAAAAAGAACGCCAAAGAAAACGCCCGCGCAAAAAATTATGCGCGGGCGTTTTTTTATCGCTGGTTGTAGTAGAGCGTTGTATTAGGGCTGCTGGAAGGTAACTGCAATTTGCATGCGGTCCGGCAGCATCTGCAATACGCGAATCTTTGTCCCGGTGTGCGGAACAATCACGCTTGCCCAACCTTTATTGTTGGTGCTCAAGTCCGGGGCAACCCAATAGCTTTTCATATCATTAAAGATTGCTTTGGGCTTGAGACCCTTGTAACATTTTTCCGCGCTGTTCTGATGCAGACAAAGTTTCGGCGTCCGCTCCAACCCAAAGGTCGAGTCGAACGCTTGCATGCGCGGGCGCCAGACTGTGCCATCCAGACGCAGCAATTGTTTGGGATGAGCGTCTACGGGCAAGTAAAGCCCGCCGCAGCGCCCCGAGTCACAATGGTCTCCAATATTGTTGTCGGGGAAGGACGTATCATAGTACCATACGAGCATCCCGTCTTGGTACGGAAAGTGTTCGACCCAATCCTGCAAATTGGGATCATTCAAGAACCCAAAATTGTAGGGACCGGTTTCGAGACCCTTGTCGTAACCGCGATACGTCCGGTATTCGACAAAGTAGGCATTATAGTAGGAATTCGTAACCGTCCCGTTGGTGCGAATAAATCCAACATACGTCCACCCCGGATCGGTTTCGGCGTCGTCCAGCGCCTGTCCCGTAATCGCAATATCGTCCAATGAAGCGCCGGGATTTGCCGCCGCGACATCCGTCCAATAGTTAAAGCCCAACGTTACAGTTTGACCGGCATACGCCGTCAAATCTGCGGTCAGGTCCACCCAGTTTCCACCGCTAGACCCTGTGATGCCCTCGCCTGCATTCTGACCATTGGGATTATTGACCGTGGATAGATTGGTGTGAACATTGACGCCATTCACCGTGAAATACAGATAATCCCAATCTTGTTCAATATCATAGCGGATCTTGGCTGAGAGCTGCGGGTTGCCTCCCGGCAAAGTGACGGAACGGGTCATGGTGTTATCCAGGTCGTTGCCGCTGCCGCTAAAATAGAAATACGAGCCGCTGTACGGGGTGCCAATGTTGGAAGATAATTCTTTGTCCGGTAGATTGACAATGAGTGTTTGGACATCAGCAGTCTGGGTTTCGGCAGGGCTGAGCCAGAAGTTCTTGTCTTTGCCGTACTTGAGCGAGCGAGAGTTCGACCATCCCAGAAAGAGCTTTTCATACGCGCTCATGTGGATGGGTTCTGTCCCAATGCCATCTTTTGGCACGCCGGAATTGCCGTACGAGCCGCTGGACATTAACGTCCAAAAAGCCGTCGAATTTTCCGCGCCGCCAACGTTGCCGCTGGTATCGTACAAATCGGGCAGCCCCAAATCATGCGCGAACTCGTGTGAAAAGACGCCGACGCCGCCATTTTCCGGTTCGACGGTATAGTCGCCAATCCAAAAATCGGAACTGCCGACCTGGATACCGCCATACTTGTTAAACGACGGCCCCGTAGAGCCAATTAAATTGTAATACGCATACCAACGATGCGACCAGATTGCGTCAGAACCTTGCGCACCGCCGCCGGTCTCTTGGCCTTCGCCCGCATGGACGGCTTGAAAGTGGTCAATGTATCCATCCGGTTCGTTAAAGTTACCGTTGCCGTTATAATCGTATCGGTCCCAGACATCAAATTTGGCAAGGTCTGCATTAATGTCTGCGACGGTCTTGCCCGCCGCCACTTGGGCGTTATACCAACCGTTGACGGCATCTTTGACAAAAAGCCACGTGCGCGCACAGACGAGACTGCCACAATAATCGCTGCCATAGTTGGCTGCATTGTATGGGAGTTGGATCCAGTCGGTCACGCCGCCGCCAACAGTGTATTGTCCGGAAGATTGTTCAAGATAAAAATTGTGCATCGAGACCACGCCAGGTTGACCGGAAAATAACAATTTCCGATAGTATTCAGGACTAAAGTCCTTGGTCCAGATGGTGGTATTGTTAACCTTGCGATCCGGCTTGGGAATCTCGTTATGCAAAGGGCCCGCCGTCCCGCCATACGTTGGATTGATTTGCGTGCCGAATTCGCCTAGCACGGTCCAAATGCGGTCTTTGGTGCGTTTCGCTTCAACATATTCGCCATCTACTTGATACACTTCCCCTACAGCTTCGCCGCGCATCTTGGCTTCGAGCGCTTTGCGCTGCAACGCTTGCTGCTTGGAGCCCAACGGGTGTTTGAGATTATCGCTAAAATTGACATTGGCTTTTTCGCTCGGTTGCGCCAATGTCGGCGGCGCCGCCAAGATCAATGCGCCCATCGCGGCAGCCAGAACAATCAAAATTCGAAAATGCTTGTTCATTTCGTTTTTTTCTCCTCTTGTTTTACGGGTGGGTTATAAAAACACAGAGTCATTTTTGAGCTCGGCTTATAGGCGCCTCCCTTTGAGACAAGGTTGAATTTTTGACGATGCGTACAACAAAAAAGCGCGCGACAGTTTTCCGTCAGTCCGCGCCAAATTCAACGCCACAATACGTCGTTCGAGTAAATGGCATAGCTATAGGATGCCGGGGAATCTTCTGATTTGCGAGAACGGTAAATACGGCTTGGGGCAAACGTGGAAGAAACCCGGTATTCAATTGTTACAAATGTAAAGGAAAAATTGAATGGTCTTGTTAAAGACATCGGTCTGAACATTCGTCTTTGACTGTTTATCCCGTCAAAAGACCAGCATAGGGGATTGCGTTATTTTATTCTGCGTTTCGAATTTGTCAAACTGATTACAATTTTTTCAAGGCGTTTCCTTTCGCGCCGTCAGCGTTAGAGAACGCTTTCTACGCGAGGCGGCTTGGGTTTGACACAGACGAACGTATGTGCTACAGTCGCGCTGCAATGATCTTTCCAATGCAATGAGAAGGCCCATGCCCAAAACGCCCAAACTCCGCACGCAGTATGTCTGTTCCAATTGCAATTTTGTTTCGCCCAGTTGGTACGGTCGGTGTCCCAATTGCGACAGTTGGGAAACGCTCGTCGAAACGGTGGAGCAAAAAACCGTCGCGTCGTCCAGCGCGCTAGCGGCGCTCGCGCCGCGCGGCAAACCGACAGCGCTCAGTCACGTGCGCGCCGATGAATTTTCACGCCTCCCCATTGCGCTTGGCGAATTGAATCGCGTGTTGGGGGGCGGCGTGGTCTTGGGCTCTGCCGTCCTCGTCAGCGGCGAACCGGGCATCGGCAAATCCTCGTTGATGCTCCAACTGGCGGCGGAATTGTCCAACTCGGTTGGCGCGGTTTTGTATGTGTCCGCCGAAGAATCCATTCAGCAAATCAAATTGCGCGCCGAACGTTTGGGCGTCAACGCCGACAATTTATTTTTGCTCAATGAAACCGCGCTCGAAGAAATCGTCAATCACGTTACGCAATTGAATCCGAAACTCGTCATCGTGGATTCGATTCAAACGATCTATTCCGAAATGATTGACAGCGCGGCGGGCGGCGTCGCCCAAGTCAAAGAATGTGGCGCGCGCTTGACCCAGTTAGCCAAGAACAGCAACATTCCAATTTTTATCATCGGTCATGTCACCAAAGCCGGTTCCATCGCCGGACCGCTCGTCTTGCAGCATCTCGTGGATGCCGTTTTGTATCTCGAAGGCGAACGGTATCACACGTATCGTCTATTGCGTTCGGTCAAAAATCGTTTCGGCGCGACCGATGAAGTCGGCGTCTTTGAAATGACGCACGAGGGAATGCTCGAAATCGCCAATCCGAGCGAAGCGTTTCTCGCCGAACGCGCGGCGTTTGCGGCAGGCAACGCGATTGCCGTGACGATGGAAGGCACGCGACCGCTGCTGTGCGAAATTCAAGCGTTGACGAGCGTGACCGCGTTCGGGCTGCCGCGCCGCACCGCGAACGGCGTGGACATGAATCGGTTGTTATTGCTCACCGCCGTCCTCACCAAACGCGTCGGCTTGAAATTGTTCAACCAAGATATTTTTGTCAATGTCGTCGGCGGTCTCAAAATCAATGAACCCGCCGCCGATTTATCCGTCGCCGTTGCCATTGCGTCGAGTTTCAAAGATTATCGCGTGTGGGAAGATATGGCGGTCATGGGCGAGGTCGGCCTCAGCGGCGAATTGCGTAACATTGCATCGGCAGAAAAACGCATCAAAGAAGCGAGCAAATTGGGATTCAAACGCGCGCTCGTGCCTTTTCCCATCGCGCGCCAGTACGCCGAAAAAACAAACGGCATTCAACTCGTCGGCGCCAAAAATTTAGCCGAAGCGTTAGAGCTGGCGTTAATCAAGTAATATTCGAAATTCAAAATTCGAAATTCAAAATTATCTCCATATTCAATCCGCCATCTGCAATCTGTCATCTGTTATCTGTTTTCTGTTTTCTGTCGTCTGTCGTCTGTTATCTGTCCTCTGTCCTCTGTCCTCTGTCCTCTACAATCATCCCGGTCCCCCGCCCGGCTGTCGGTACACCAGCTCGCCCGTTTCGGTTTCGTGATACGGTTGCGCCGCGCGCAATTCGTCAAACAAGGGCAGCGTGCGCGTCCGCACCGCGTGTTCGGCGTACAAAAACATTGCCGCCGACCAGGCTTGCTGCGGATAGCCCATCGGACGCCCCGTCTCGCCGTGCATCCATTCATTAAATTCCCAATCCTGCGCGTGCCCGCGCCGATTGGCTTGCGCGCACAAGTCAAGCAAACATTCCGCCTCGGTCATCCAACCCTGTCGCACCAACGCGGCAATGTGGAATCCGCCAATCATGGGCCAAATTCCGCCATTGTGATATTGATGCGGCAAATTCAAATTGCGGCTGCGATAATAATCGCGCCAATTGCTCTCGCCCGGAAAAATCGGCGGATAAATCGCTTTCGTCGGATACGGTTCCGCCATACCCACATCGTCGAGATAACGCAAAATGTGCGCCGCGCGATGTTTGCCCGCGATGCCGACGAGAATCGCCAACGCATTGCCGAGCGCATCGCACCAATCGCCGTACTCGCGGAACGCCACCCACGGCAAATAAAACGGTCGGCTTGAAATCGTACCGATATTGTGATACAGCATGTACCATTCGAGCCGCATCGCTTTTAATTTTTCCAAGTGTTCGGCAAAATGTTCCGCGACCCAACAACGGTCCACCCACATCAACAAATTGATACGTTCGCGCACGCCCGCCGCATCAATCGTCACCCGATGCGCGGTCAAAGCAGGCGCGACCACGCGCGCGAGTTCTTGATGCGCGAGCAGCGCGGCGTAATACAACACATTGTCGTACAACACGTTATAGCGCACCGCCAACAAATCCATCCAATTGCCCGCTTCGGGAATTTCCAGCAGACCGCACTCGTTCATATCTTGAAATTCCAACCACACCAGCGCGCGGTCAAGCGCCGCCCAATGCGCGCGCACAAACGCCGCATCGCGCGTAAGCAAATAGTGCGTATAGTGCCCCAAAATAAACCACAAATTGGCGTCGAGCGCGCCCGCATTTTCCGAGCTGGCGCGTCCTGTTTCGGGATTGATGTTTAACGGAATGAGCCCGCGCGGCGATTGATGCGCGCCCAGAGTTTCGAGCGACGCGCGCCCCGCGCGCAGCAATTCCGGCGCCCCCGTCACCGCCGCGCCGAGAAACGTCACCGCGCTATCGCGCGCCCACACTTGCGGATACCCCTCGCGCAGCGCCGACGCGCGAAACCCGCGCGGCGTGACGCATTGCATCAAAAGCGCGCGCGCGCGTTCGACCCCTTCCGCAATTAAAGCCGCTGTCATACGGTTATGGTCAGCGTTTTTGCCAAATTGTCAAACGCGGGCGTCCGAAAATCAAGACCCCAAACGTTTTCGCAAACGCTTGGGGTCTGGACAAACAAAGATCTATCGGCGGACGTTTAGGGCGCGACGATGCGAAAGGAACGCGCGGCGCTCCACCCGCTGCACATGTCGCCATTACAAGCGCGCACGTTCCAAAAATAATTTCGATTGCGCTTGAGCGTTTTGGTCGTATAGGCGGGCGTCTGCAAAGCGGTTTGGCTGTCCACAATCACGCCGCCGGCGGAACCGCGACGCACTTGGACTTGATAGCGCGTCGCGCACGTCTCGGCGCGCCAGCGCAGTTTTACTTGCTGCGTCGTCAAGACCCTTGCGTCTTTGGGGCGTTTTAATTGCGGCGCGGCTGGCGCGCCCGCGCAAGCCGCCGGCGTGGACGTGGCGGTCATTGTCGGCGGCGGCGCGCCTGTGCGCGTCGGCGTAGGCGTGTGCGTAGCGGTGGGCGCGGGCGCATCGTCAACCGGCGCTCGGCCATTTCGCAAAGCATTTCCGCGCCCCGTACCCCACAAAATGCGCGCGTTCGCCGAGTTGGGTAAATCGTACGCCACAATGCCCGTGTGCGCGGTACCAATTACAATTTCATAATCCGCATCGCCGTCAATCTCCGCAATCGTTGGCGCCGCCAGCGCGCCGTCCCAATCGTCGCCGCTGCGCGGCAAATCCACCGCGTGCAGCAAATTTCCCATCGAACTCAAAATCAATAATTGCCCCGCCGCATTGCTCTCTTTTTGCGTCCACGTCGTCACAATGACTTCGGCTTGGCCATCGTTGTCAAGATCCACGACGACCGGCTCGGAGCTAAAGCGAATGAAATTTTCATTTTGCTTTGTGACCGCATAGGGCCACGCGCCGTGTTCGGTCTTGTCGAGCCAATAGGCGTGCAAACGGCCGTCATACGACGAATACAAAATTTCTTTGTACCCGTCATGGTCCAAATCAGCCGCGACCGGATTGGGCATCACCGTTTCAATCGTATCGTACGCTTCGGACAACGGCGCCGCGTTGGCGTCCGGCGTCGGCAAATCGGTCCAATCAAAACCATTGCCCGCCCAACGCGTACGGTCAAGCCGCAAAAGATACGGCGAATGAAACAAATTCGTATAAGGACTTGTACCGCAATTATAGGTATTGCCGACAATAATAATTTCCAACACGCCGTCATTATTGACGTCGGCAAAACTCGGCGCGCTGTCCGCGAAATTGGGCCGATGTTCCGTGCCGCAGTCGGCGTAACCTTTCAAATCCACCGCATGGGAATAATGAAAGCCAACGCGCGCCCATACTTTGTTTTGCGAATTGATTTGGCCGTACATGCTGTGCGCGCGCAGCGGCGTACCATCGTCGTTATAGCCGACGACATAATGCGTATCGTTGGGCCCAATCATTTCGGCGCGGCCATCGCCGTCCAAATCCGCGAGTCCGACATTTTCATTGTAGCAACCGGCGGCATAGCCATTCACATTGGAATCGGGCGAATGAACGGGAAAGCCCGCGCGCACGGCGCCATTATGTTCGTACATAAACCATTGATTCTCGGAACGCGTCGCGCAGACCAAAATTTCCAAATCGCCATCGGCGTCCACATCGTCCACCGCCAACGAACGCAATTCATTCTGCTGCGCTTGCTTGGGAAAATTGCCAAAGGGCGCGCCGTTCCCATTCCACACAGCCAAATACCCGTTAGCGTGCGCGGTCACAATTTCAAGCGAACCATTCTGATCCACATCGCCGACGACGACCGAGGGCCAGCCGCGGCCGCCGCCGGGATTATTGACAATCCATTGCGCGCTGCCGTCCGCGCCATTCACGACGACCACGCGAGAATCCGTCCAAATCACTTCGGCTTGTTGGTCGCCATCCAAATCGGCGACGGCGGGCGACGCGTACCACCCCGTGCGGCACCAAGTCGTTTGGCAGCCGCCATTTTGCCATTTCAAAACCGGCGCGGAAATACTTGGCGCCGCCCGCGCCAGAGCGCGCAAAGAGGACAAGGCGATGACGCACAGCGTCAAGCACAGCAGAGAAAATAAAATTTTTCGCATACGCACATTGTAGCGAATTTCGGCGCGACATAAATGGGACAAGTGGGGGAAGCGCGCGCGATAAAAAAAACGGGCGGACAAAAAAATTGTCCGCCCGTTCCCACGCAATGGCTTGACCTCACATCTTGGCGTCGGCAAGAATATGATTCGTTTCGCGCGCTGAATCCTCTGCCGTTTTGTCCTCTTTGAGGACCATGACGCGAAACGCTTCCGCCGCATCCAACCCTTTTTCCTTGCCCTCTTCGCGCGCCCATTCCTGCATCATTTCGGACGGGTCCCACGACCCGATTTGACTGACGTGTTGTTTCAGCGCGCGCACTTTGATTTCCAACGTTTCATGTACGTCAATCCAAACGTCGTTTTTTTCCGAGCCGTGCAAAAATACGCGGCTCACTTCGTGCGGCATATATCCTTCCGCCAACAATTCGGAAAAAATAAATTTTGTGCCGGCGGACGGAAAGACCGCGTCGCATGTCGCGTCGCCCGCCGCGCGATGGTCGGGATGATTCATGTAACTGTTGCCAAAAAAGCGCGTGGTCGGGTCGCCGCATACGACGACATCGGGTTTGTATTTGCGAATGAGACGCGTCAAATCGCGGCGCAGGTCGAGCGTCGGTTGCAGCGTGCCGTCGGGATAACGCAAAAAAACGGTTTCGCGTACGCCCAACACCGCGCTGGCGTTGCGTTGTTCCGTCTCGCGCAGCGCCGCAAGTTCCGTCTTGGTCCTGTCGGCGGGCGTATGCTCGTTCGAGCCCGCGTCGCCGCTCGTAATGACGACCGTAATAATTTCCGCGCCCGCGCGCGCCCATTTCGCCAGCGTGCCGCCGACGGTAAATTCTTGGTCGTCGGGATGCGCGTTCACGCACAAGACGCGCTGCGGCGTTTTCGGTTCTTGCGTCGAATCTATTTTCGTCACCGCGCGTTCTGGAATCGCGGAATCCGCGAGGCGCGTTTTACCGTTATCAGACATTTTGGATTTTCAATTTTGGGTTTCTGATTGTCGCGTCAACCGGCGGCGCGCTCGAAAAGCAAAAATCGAAATTTGAAAATTTTAATAGCCCACCGCGCAGCCATCTTTGCGCGGGTCGCTGCCGGCGGCGAGCGCGCCCGTTTCCGGGTCGAGCAAAATCATTTGACCGCCGCCAAATTCATCCGTTTCGGCTTGGAGCAATTTGTGACCGCGCGCTTGCAAGCCGAGACGCGTATCATTATCAAAAGCGTCTTCCAACGCCACCGTGCCGTCGCCATAGATCCGCACGCGCGGCGCATCCAACGCGCGCTGCGGGTCCAAGTTGAAATCGTTGACGTTCAATAAAACTTGGACGTGACCTTGCGGCTGCATAAAGCCGCCCATCACGCCAAATGCTAACCACGGCGCATTATTTTTGAACGCCAGCGCGGGAATGAGCGTGTGATACGGCCGTTTGTTGGGCGCCAGCGCGTTGGGCGCCTGCGGGTCGAGCGAAAAATTCGCGCCGCGATTTTGCAAACAGATGCCGGTGTCGGGAATCACAATGCCCGAACCAAAACTGTCGTACAAACTGTTGATGAATGATACGCAGTTGCGCTCGCCGTCAACGGCGGCAAGATAAATCGTATCGCTGCCTTGTATGCCGCTATGCGGCAATTCCATCGCGTGCGCGGGGTCAATCAAAGCGCGTCGCCGCGCGGCGTATGTCTTGTCCAACATTTGCGCGGTCGGCACGGAAACGACGCGCGGGTCCGCCACATGCGCGAACGCGTCGGCGAACGCGAGTTTCAAACTTTCGATAATGAGATGCAGATATTCGACGCTGTTGTGTTCGAGTTCGCGCAAGCCGAATCCTTCGAGCAGATTCAACGCTTCCAGCGCGACGACGCCCTGCCCGTTCGGCGGACATTCGTACAGCGTCACATCGTGATACGTCGTCGCAATGGGTTCATCCCACGTTGAAGTGTGATTCGCCAAATCTTGTTTGGTGAGCAAGCCGCCGGTCGCATACGCAAATTTAGCGATGGCATCCGCAATTTCACCGCGATAAAATACGTCGCGGCCGCCTTGCGCCAGCGCGCGCAAAGTTTTCGCCAAATCGGGCTGTTTGTGAATTTGACCGACGCGCGGCGGTTCGTCGCGATGCAAATAGGCGCGCGCCGCGCCCGGATTCATGTCGAGTTTCGGCTGCGCGTTCGCCCAATGCGCTTGAATAATTTCGCTGACGGGAAATCCGCTTTCGGCATAATGAATCGCGAGCTGCAACGCCTCCGCGAATTTCATTGTGCCAAAACGTTCGAGCGCTTGCGCCCAACCGTCCACCGTCCCGGGGACTGTGACGGGCAGCCAACCGGTCAACGGCATTTCATGCGTCGCGCCGCGCTTGCGACATTCTTGAATCGTCAACGCGGCGGGCGCGCGGCCCGAACCATTGAGCGCGTACAATTTTTGTTCGCGCGCGATCCAAATGAGCGCAAACATATCGCCGCCAATGCCCGTGCTCATCGGCTCGACGACGTTCAAAACCGCCGCCGCCGCAATCGCCGCGTCAATGGCATTGCCGCCTTGCAGCAACATCCGCAGACCCGCTGTCGCGGCAAGCGGTTGGCTGGCGGCAACGATTCCGTTGTGCGCGCGCACGACGGAGCGACGCGAAAGAAAATCCATCGAGTTGAGTTTGCTCATCCTATTTTCTGCTTGGACGTAGAACCCCAATGCAATGCGGCATCCGCCGACGCGGTATCGTCGGCGCGTTCGTCGCGCCACACGCCCCATACACGCGCGGGGGAAAGATGTTCGGGCGACGCGTCGGGTGACGGCACGGTATAATCGCCCTCTATCGTTTCGTTTTGAACGTTGTGACGGCGCGTCGCGCGAAATTTTTCGACGCCGCGCTGCGCGCCGCGCCATGCCAACGTCGCGCCCATGACGGTCATGAATTTTGTCGCGCGCCACGCGAGGTGTGCCATCGTCTTGCGCGACCAGAATAATTCGGGCGGCTGCGCGGACGCGGGCGCGCCCGTCAACGGCGCGCGACATTTAGCGCACTGTGTGCGCGCATACGCGTTGCTCGTACCGCAAGTGGGACAGACGCGCTCAATCTTTGGCATACGCCCCTATTGTATCACATTCACATCTAACCGGCGGTGATTCCGCCATCCACCGGCAGCGCCGCGCCGGTAATAAAACTCGCATCATCGCTCGCCAAAAATAAAACGACGCGCGCGATTTCTTCCGGCGCCGCGATGCGTTGGAGCGGATGCTTGGCAGCCCACACTTGGGCGGCTTGCGTCACATCGCCGTACAATTCCCAAGCGCGATGAATCATGTCCGTTGCGACGCTGCCAGGGCAAATACAATTGACGCGAATCTTTTCCGCCGCGTGGTCGAGCGCCATCGCGCGCGTAAGATTCACCACCGCGCCTTTGCTTGCGGCGTACGCCGCCAAGCCCGGAAAACCGACCAAACCCACATACGACGCGGTATTGATAATCGCGCCGCCGCCCGCCGCGCGCAGCTGCGGCAATGCCGCGCGGCTCATTAAAAAAATACTCTTGACGTTAATATCCAACGTCGCGTCCCATTCCGCTTCGGTCGTCGCTTCGACGTTGCGATTGCGCAAGATGATGCCCGCGTTGTTGAATAAAATATCGAGCCGTCCGAACGCGCAAAGGGTTTCCGTCACCGCGCGCTGACAATCGTCCGCGCGCGCAACGTCGGCTTGGATAAAAATGGCGTCGCGCAAAGTCGCTAGCGCCGCATGACCCGCGGCGGCGTCGCGTCCGACGATGGCGACGCGCGCGCCTTCGCGTTCAAACAATTGCGCGGTGGCAAGCCCGATGCCGCGATTGCCGCCGGTGATGAGGGCGCTTTTGTTTTCGAGTTTCATGGTGTATCAAAATACGGTTCTGGCAATTCGCCGTAATGCGCGGCAAAGACATGCTCCACCCAACCCAATTCGGGATGCGCGAGCGGCGACGGCAAATGTTCGCGCGCGAAAAATTTTGCCTGCAATGCTTCGTGCGGGCGCACGCGAATTTCGCCGCCGTTCAAGCGGCAGTAAAAAACCAGCGAATAAAAATGCATCTGCATCGCGTGTTCGGCGAGATTGCGAATGTCATAGACCGCGACCAAACGCGTCGGCGTGACGTCGAGGCCCGTTTCTTCGCGCACTTCTTTTGCCGCGACCTGCGCGGGCGTATAGCCCACATCCGCCCAACCCGTCGGAAAGAGCCAATAACCGCTCGGCCGTTCAATCAGCAGCAATTCAGCGCGGTCATTAAAGACCGCCGCGCCGACGCCGACTTTGGGCGTGACATAGCCCGGCACGCCGGATTGAACTTCGCTACGCCATTTCGCGTATAACGCGTCGGATAAAATTTCATCGCGCGATAAATCCGCGCGCGTTGCCGCCATGTGGGACGCGAGTTCCAAGAGCTCTTCATAGCGTTCGCGGTCGTACACGGGCGGATGAAATGCAAGACCAATCTGCGCGATGGCGCGCAAACGCTGCACCCAATAGTCAATTTGATTTTCGATAGCCATGGTGCGATTATAGCCGAGATATTTTTTCGGCGCTACAATTCAGAGCATCAAAATTTGGGGGGGAGCGAACAAGCATGGCGAGCGACCAAACTTTGCCCAGAGATGACCCCGCGCGCGAACGCCCCATCCGCGAACCGGTGTGGCGTTTTCGCGGCTATGAATTGCGCGCGTCAGAATTTACGACCGCGATGATTCATTTTTATCGCGGCGAAATTCATCGCGCCAACACGTGGCGCAATCGGCTCGACGCGACGACGAATTGGGCAATCGTGACGACGGCGGCGGTGATTTCATTTGCCCTGGCGAACGCGTCCAACTCACACGCGGCGCTGCTCATTGACATGGCGCTCATCCTGATTTTTTTGTGGATCGAAGCGCGGCGCTATCGTTACTTTGAATTGTTTTCGTACCGCGTGCGTTTGCTCGAAACCGATTTTTTCGCGGCGATGCTCGTGCCGCCCTTTCAACCTTCGCCCGATTGGGCTGAGACGCTGGCGACTTCGCTGCTGCGTCCGAAATTTCCCATCAGCAATTGGGAAGCGATTGGCCGCCGCCTGCGCCGCAACTATCTCGCCATTCTCGGCATCCTGCTCTTGGTGTGGTGTTTCAAATTGTATTCGCTGCCCTTGCCCGCCTTGTCCTTTGCCGAATTTGCCGCGCGCGCCACAATCGGCCCGGTGCAAGGACAAACAATCCTTCTTGTCGTCGGCATCATCGCGCTTTTTTTGGTCGGCTTGGCGTTGGCGACGACGCGTTTGCAGGATGCGACGGGCGAAGTTTTGGAACAACCCCAAGTGTTCAAAGGGTTGGGCATCGAACGCGTTTTGCGGCCGAGTCCGCATGACCGCGTGTATGGCACAGGCATTTGGCAGCGTCCCACCGCGCGGCGCGATGAATTCATGACGATGGTGATTACCGACAAGGGCGCGGCGGTGGCGGAAAAAGTGATGCAAGATTTGAATCGCGGCGTGACGGCGCTGCACGGCGAAGGCATGTACACCGCGAGCGCGCGCCAAGTGCTGTTGTGCGCGTTGACGGAAACGGAAATTGACGACGTGAAACGCGCGGTGCGCGCGGTGGACCCGGAAGGATTTGTGATTGTGCTGCCTGCAAGCGAAATCGCAGGGCGCGGTTTTCAATCGTTCGAGGAATAACGCGCAATGTTGACCACCATCACGCTTTTTTTAATCGGCATTGGCGCGGGCGTTCTCGGCGCGCTGCTCGGCATTGGCGGCGGCGTCATTCTCATTCCGCTCTTGACGGGCTTGGTAGGTTTGCCCATCAAGACCGCCATCGGCACGAGCATCATTAGCGTCATTGCCACTTCGTCGGCGGCGGGCGCGGTGTATGTGGGACGCGGCTTGACGCACACGCGGCTTTCGATGACGATGGAAATTGCGACGACGCTCGGCGCGTTGGTGGGCGGCTTTACGGCGGTGCTGATTAATCCAAATCTGCTTTCGGGACTGTTTGGTTTGGTTCTGCTGTACGTCGCCTATTCATTGCGCGGCATTAAAAAAGAAGCGGAAGACGTCGCGCCGACAGGTTTTTTGGACACGAGTTATATTGACCCGTTGACGGGCGAACCGGTGAAATACGGCGTGCGTAATTTCCCGCTCGGCATGATGGCGAGTTTTATCGCGGGCAGCGTTTCGGGTTTGCTCGGCATTGGCGGCGGCGTCATCAAAGTGCCCATCATGTCGCTCTTGATGGGTTTGCCGATGCGCGCGGCGATTGCGACGAGCAATTTTATGATTGGCATTACGGCGGCGACGAGCGCGGTGATTTATTATCGGCACGGCTATATTGACCCGGGCATCGCGATTCCTACCGCGTTGGGCGTTTTGCTCGGCGCGCAAATCGGTTCGCGTCTCGGCAGCCGCGTCCACAGTCATCGGCTCAAGCAAATTTTTCAAATCTTGTTGTTGATATTTGCCGCGCAAATGTTGTATCGCGCGTTGACCGGAGCAAATTAAATGGCGGAACCCTCCTCGGACCAAATTCACGTCAGCCCTAATCTGGAAGAACTCGTCAATGGCATTGAGAGCTCTACGCGGCAGGCGCAGCTGCTGCGCGAACAGCGCGACGTGAACGACGTGGTGCATCAAATGTTGATTGTGGGTCTGGTCGTCAGCACGGCGCTCATGGTGTTTGGACTCGCGCTGGATATTTTTTATCGGCGCGTGCCGCCAACCACTGTGCCGCAAATCGGCGAGGTCTTGCCGCGCATGGCAGAGCTGCGTCCCTCCGGTTTCCTCGCGGCAGGTTTGCTCGTTCTGATTGCGACGCCAATCCTGCGCGTGGCGGGTTCAATTTTTGCATTTTTGCATGAACGCGATTTTTTGTACGCCGGCATTACGGCGTTCGTTTTGCTCATTGTGTTAGCCAGCTTGTTGCTGGGCAAGGGTTGAGGAGAAAAGAGGGTTGTACGAAAATGGATTCATCCGCAACAGAATCGCGCAATGTGGAAACGCTGTTGGCAATCATCAGCGACATTAACGCGAGCGTAAATCAAACCGAAGCGTTGGAAGCGCTGCTGCGGCATGTGGTCAATGATTTGGGCTACAAAGCGGCGACCCTGCGTTTGTTGGACCAAGAAAAACAGGAATTGGTTTTGCGCGCGGCGTATGGCCTCAGCTCGCAGTATCTGGACAAGGGCGCGCTCGCCGTCGCCAAGAGTGAAATTGACCAGGCGGTTTTGCAAGGCGAACAAGTTTATAGCGCCAAAGCCGGTCAGGCCCCCGGCTTTCAATATCCCGAACACGCGACGCGCGAAGGACTCGTCAGCATGTTGGCGCTGCCCTTGCGTACGCGGCAACGCATCATCGGCGTACTGCACGTGTACACCGCCGCGCCGTACACATTCCCTGCGGCGGAAAAAATGTTTCTCGCCGCCGTCGCCAATTTAGGCGCGGACGCCATTTATCGCACGCATCTGTTTGAAGCGTTTCAAAACATCGCGCACCAAGTCAATTCCACGCTCGAACTCGACAAAGTATTGACGACGTTATTGATTGCGCTCGTGCGCGAGTTGAACGTCAAAGCCGGGTCGCTGCGCCTCTTGGGACCGCGCCGTCAAACGCTGCATCTCGCCGCCGCGTACGGTCTCAGCAAAGCGTACATTGACAAGGGCGCGGTGACGCTCGCTTCCAGTCCGATTGACCGCATCGTTTTGGAAACGGATGAACCGAAAGCGATTACGGAAATGAGCGCCGCGGCAGGGTTTCAATATCCCGCAGAGGCGGCGAAAGAAGGCATTCGTTCCGTTCTCGTTTTGCCGCTGCGCGCGCACGCGACCCACATCGGCGTTCTGCGTTTATACTCGGCGCAAGCGCGCACGTTCGGCAATGAAGATTTATATTTCGCGCGCGCGTTCGCCGATCTCGGCGCGCTGGCAATCGAAAACGCGAAACTGCACCAGTACGTCGCAAAACGGATGCAAGAGCTCAAAGCGAGCGCGGACGGCTGGTATCGTTTTCTCGCGTTCAGTTGAAACGCGCGCGGCGACACGCTATGGAATGTATTGAAATCCCACGCGGCATTCTTTTGATGGGCGACAATCGGCTGCGCGACGCGGCGCCGCAACACAAATTAGAATTGCCCGCGTTTGCCATCGGAAAATATCCGGTGACGAATGCAGACTATGCGGAATTTCTCGCGGCGCGCGGATACGAGACTGAAACTTATTGGACGCCAATGGGTTGGAAATGGCAGCAAGGCAGGTTGGGGCAGGACGCGCTGCCCGCGTTTTGGCGCGAACCGCGTTTGAATTCACCGCGCTGCCCCGTCGTCGGTGTGTCGTGGTACGAAGCGGTTGCGTTTTGCAATTGGTTGAGCGAACGCGAACGCGCGCCGTACCGTTTGCCGAGCGAAGCGGAATGGGAATATGCGGCGCGCGGCGCCATGCAAGCGCGCAATTTTCCGTGGGGCGAAAAGTTCGAACGCGGCCGCGCGAATACGGCGGAAGCGGGTTTCGGCGGCACAACGCCGGTCGCGCATTTTCCATCCGGCGTCAGTCCGTTCGGCGTTTGGGATATGGCGGGTAATGTTTTCGAGTGGACGTTATCTAAATGGGGCGGCAATTGGCAAACGCTGCAATTTACGTATCCGTATCGCGCCGCCGACGGCCGTGAAGAATTAAAAGGCGGCGGCGCGCGCGTGATGCGCGGCGGCGCGTGGTTCAATCCGTACCAAGAAGCGTTGTGCGCGTATCGTTCGCGTTATCTCGCCGGCTCGCGCGGCAGCAATATCGGTTTTCGCGTGGCGCGCGTGTTGGCGTAAATTAAAATCATGTCGCCCATCATCCAAGTCGAACATCTGGTCAAGCGTTATAAAAATTCGCCGACGAACGCGATAGACGATATTTCGTTTCAAGTCGCGGCGGGCGAATTTTTTGTTTTGCTCGGCCCGAACGGCGCGGGCAAAACGACGACGCTGTCCGTTTTGACGACAACGCTGGCGCCGACTTTGGGCAAGGTCGAAATCGCGGGTTACGATTTGACGCGCGACGCGAACCGCGTGCGCGCGCACGTCGGCATTATTTTTCAACAACCGTCGCTCGACCAAAATCTGACCGCCGAAGAAAATGTGCGTTTGCACGCCAACCTCTATGGCTTGTATCCGTTTCGCCCCGCGTTTTGGCTGATGCCGCGCGCATACAAAACGCAAGTGCACGAACTCGCCGCCATTCTGGGCATCGCCAACGAAATTCACAAACCCATCAAAACGCTTTCGGGCGGCATGAAACGCAAATTGGAAATTATCCGTTCTTTGATTCATCAACCGCGCGTTTTATTTTTGGACGAACCGACGACGGGGCTCGACCCCGTGAGCCGCCGCAGTTTGTGGGATTATTTGACGCGCGTGCGCGCGGAACAAGAGACGACGATTTTTCTGACGACGCACTATTTAGAAGAAGCCGAACAAGCGGATACGATTAGCATTTTGCATCACGGCAAAATTGTGGCGCAAGGCACGCCCGCCGCCGTCAAAGCCCATCTCGTCGAAAATTATTTATTGGTGGACGCGGACGACCGCGCCGCGCTGCGTCAAGAATTGCGTCAACGCCAGATTGCGTTTAGCGAAACGCCGCTGTTTCGCATTGATTTGAACGGCGTCAGCGCGCACCAACTGCTCAAAACCATTGACACGCCCTTGACGACCGTCAAAATTCATTCGCCTTCGGTCGAGGACGCGTATCTCGCCATTATTCAAGAACATGACGACGACCGCGCCAAAACAAATGGAAATTAAAAAAAACGCCGCGCCGCGCGGCGGCATCGGACACAACGGCGCCGCCATCGCCGCCATTGCGTACCGCGACCTGTTGAAATTTTTGCGCGACCGCGCGCGCCTCTTTTCGACGTTTCTCTTTCCGCTGATTTTTATCGGCTTTCTCGGCGGCGGGATGCAGGCGACCTTTGGCGCGAATTCGGAATACGATTTTCTCGCGTTCATTTTTACCGGCGTGCTGGCGCAAACGTTGTGGCAATCCACTGCGATGGGCATCGTTTCGCTGCTCGAAGACCGTCAAAATGATTTCTCGCAGGAAATTTTTGTTTCGCCCATCTCGCGCTATACCATCGTCTTTGGCAAAATTTTCGGCGAGACGCTCGTCGCGCTGCCGCAAGGGCTCGGCATCATTTTGTTTGGCATCCTTTTGCAAGTCCCAATGGACGCGGCGCGTTTCACGGGTTTGTTGGCGACGGGTTTGCTTGCGGCGCTGTACGGCGGCGCGTTCGGCATGGCGCTGCTGGGTTTCATTCCGAGCCGCCGCGCGGCGGACCAATTGTTTCCCTTTGTATTCTTGCCGCAATACTTTACCGCCGGCGTATTCATGCCCATCAACAATTTACCGCCGCTGCTAAATATCGTTTCGCTCTTGTCGCCGCTGCGTTACGCCGTAGATTTGATGCGCGGTTTATTTTATTGGAATACGCCCGCGTATAGCGATATCGTCCTCTTTCCACCCTGGTTAAATTTTGCTATCATGGCGACGTCATTTTTGGGATTCATGGTCATTGGCACAATCCAATTTGTGCGCGCGGAAAGGAACCGATAACTATGCCTACCTCTGACGGCTGGTGTCCCTTTGCGACAAAACGCGAAATCCTCCACAGCGGCAATTTTGAAACGGGACGCAACGGGCAAACAGTGAAAGCGGTCGTCCTGCACATTGGCGAAGGGCCGCTCACGGCGTTTTTTCCAACCTTTAACAATCCCGCGCGCAAAGCGTCCGCGCATTTCACCGTCGGCAAACAGGGCGAAATCGAACAGTACGTCTCTATCAACGATACCGCGTACGCGAACGGTTTGCGCTGGGACAATGGCATCTGGCGCAATCCGCGCGGCATTCAGGTCACGCCCGCGTGGCAAGGGCTTATCAACGCCGTCAATCCAAATTACTATACCATCTCGATTGAACACGAAGGATTTTTTGGCGAAGCGTGGACCGAGCCGATGTATCTGGCGAATCTGAAATTGCTGCAATGGATTCGCGACCAAACCGCTTTGCCGTATGCGCGCGGCGTGAGTTTGATTGGACATAACGATTTCGACAACATTGACCGCCCGAATTGTCCCGGGCCCAACGCGCCCTTTGACCGCATGCTTGCGGATTTGAATGGCGGCGACGCGCGGCGCGCGGCATGGATTGCCGGGGCAAATAAAATGGGGGTCCCGCTTAACGACCAATCCGCGCTCGCCAAATTCGCGCTGCAAAATAATCTCGGCATTCCGCTTTCCGACGAATTTCAATTCAAGGTCGGCGACACGCCCTACCTCGCTCAAGTCTGGTCGCACGCGGTGGTGTATGTCAAGGTCGGCGATTGGGGCAATGTACAGCGAACGTGATAGAACGTCGGCGCGATGTATGAAATATGAAAACTCTTTACGGCAAAGAATGTAAATTTTATTACAGCGATTATTTTCGAGGGAACGAAACCGCCGAATGTCGTTTGTTGGCAAACAATCCCGAAACGGAAAAATGGTTTCCCGCGTTATGCCAAACGTGTCCCGTGCCGGACATTTTGCGCGCGAACGAATGTCCGCACTTGCATTTGTATGCGCGCGTCGCCAAAACGCTTTTTGGGCTTTCCAAAAAAGTCGAGGTCGAAGGTTTTTGCGAACAAACATTTGCCCAAGTCAAAGAACCGCACGTCGGCTGCGGTCAATGTCAGACCGTGCCGCGCGTGTTTTATGACTCGTAAAAAATGCAATGACCACTCCAATCAACTTGAACGGCGTGACCTATCGCAGCGTTGACGAAATGCCGCCCGATGTGCGCGCCCAGTACGAGACGCCGGGCAATTTATTGGCGGACAAGAATCAAAATGGGATGCCCGACCTGGTGGAAAACGCGCTGCAAAATAACGCGACGGTCATTCAATCATCCGTAATTATCTTTGAGGGCAAAACCTATGCGCGCCCCGAAGATTTGCCGCCCGACGCGCGCGCGCGATACGATCAAGCTATGGCGCAACTCGCCAACCTCGCGCCACACGACGCGCCCGATGCGCTCCCAAATCCAACGCCGCGCGCGCCCGCCGCCAATGTTTTTGAAACGGCGCCGCCATCGCACGCAGCGCCGCCCCACGCGGACGGTCAAGGACTGGGCCCCATTGTGGTCTTGGCTATCGTCGCGCTCGGTTTGGTCGTCATTCTCGCCCTCATGATGTTTTTATTGTTCGCGCACAAACGTTAAAAAAATTATTTTCTTGCGCGCATGTAACAAACCAGCGCGCCGCGCCACTAACAAGCGACGACAAAATTTTGCGTAAAGGATTGCAAAACATGAATAACGCACAAGCCGCGCCCGCAACCTATGAACTTGCGACGTTGGGCGGCGGATGTTTTTGGTGTCTCGAAGCCATTTACGACGACCTCAAGGGCGTCGTCGCGGTAACGTCCGGGTATGCCGGCGGACATGTCGCCAACCCAACCTATCAGCAAGTTTGCGCGCACACGACGGGCCATGCCGAAGTGGTTCAAATAAAATTCGACCCGACGATTATTTCGTACCGCGATATTTTGCAAGTTTTCTTTGCCATTCACGACCCGACGACTTTGAACCGTCAAGGCAATGATGTGGGCGACCAATATCGTTCGGTGATTTTTTATCACGACGACGCGCAAAAACGTATCGCGACGGAAACGATTCAGGAATTGACTGCCGCGCGCGCGTTTGCCGACCCGCTTGTGACGCAGGTCGAACCTCTGACGCAATTTTATCCCGCCGAAGATTATCATCAGGAATATTTCAAAGATAATCCGAATCAACCGTACTGCCGCGTCGTCATCGCGCCCAAAGTAGCCAAGTTTCGCAAACATCACGCCGCAATGCTTGGCGCGTAAAACGCGCCGTCGCGTCCGACGCGGCGCGCGTCTATTTCCGTATGGCATCCATCTCATTGACGGACGCGCAGCCGCCGTTCGTTCTTGTCCTCGACCTCGGCACTTCGTCGCTGCGCGCGCTGCTGTTTGACTCGCGCGCGCGCGCGGTGCAAGGTTTCAGCGTGCGCCGCGTCTATCGCGCTGATACGGACGACAACGGCAGAGCCACATTCGACGCGCGCGCGCTGTTCGCCACATTCGATGACGCGCTGGACGAACTCGTTTCACGTATTGATTTTGAAATTGGCGCGGTCGCCGCGTCGTCGCTCGCGTCCAATCTCCTCGCGCTGGACGAAAACGACGAGCCGCTCACGCCCGCGTATTTGTACGCCGATACGCAAAACGCGCGCGCGGTGGACGCTTTGCGCGCGGCGCACGCGTGGGACGCTTTGTACACGCGCACCGGCTGTCCGCTGCACACAAGCTATTTGCCCGCGCGGTTGGTCTGGCTGCGCGAAACGCAGCCCGCAATCTTTGCGCGCGCGAAACGCTGGGTTTCGCTGTATGAATTTTTTTTGCTGAAAATTTTTGGACAGTCGGCTGTATCTCATTCGTTCGCCGCGTGGTCGGGCTTGTTGAATCAGACGACGTTGGATTGGGACGACGAAATTTTGCAAATCGCCAATGTGACGCGCGCGCAATTTTCGCCGCTCACATCGGCATACGCGGGACAGCGCGGTTTGCGCCGCGCCCATGCGACGCGCTGGCCCGCGCTGGCAAATTGTGTGTGGCTGCCCGCGTTGGGCGACGGCGCGCTGGCAAATCTTGGCAGCGGTTGTGTGGATGCGACGCGCCTTGCCGTCACCATCGGCACTAGCGGCGCGCTGCGCGTCGTTCTGCCCGCCGCCCAAGCGCTGGCAGAATTGCCGCGCGGTTTGTGGTTATATCGCGTAGACGAAACGGATGGTCTCGTCGGCGGCTCGCTCAATAACGGCGGCAATGTGTTTGCGTATTACGCGCGCACGTTACAATTGCCCCCCGCCGCTGAACTGGAACGCGCGCTAGAAGCCCTGGCGCCCGACACGCACGGTTTAACGCTCTTGCCGTTTTTCGCGGGCGAACGCAGCCCCGGTTATCGCGGCGACGCGCGCGCGGCGCTGGTCGGTTGGACGCTGGCGACGACGCCGACCGAAATTTGGCGCGCGACGCTGGAAGCGCTCGCGTATCGTTGCGCGGCAATTTACGATTTGCTGCGCGGGGTAACGTCCGCGCGCGAATGTATCGCCAGCGGCGCGGCGTTGGAACATTCGCGCGTGTGGGTGCAAATTCTCGCGGACGTGTTGGAGGTCCCCGTGACCGTTTCGGGCGAAGCGGAAGCGTCCGCGCGCGGCGCGGCGTTGATTGCATTGCGCGCGTTGGGCATAATTTCCAATTTCGCCGCGCTGCCCGCCGCATTGGGCGAAACGTTTGCGCCGCGCGCCGATTTTTTTCAAACTTATCAACGCGCGCGCGAACGGCAAAAAATGTTGTATCATTCGCTGTTGCAAACATAGAGCGCCAAACGAAAAATACGCTACGCGCTGCGCTCTTTATTTTTCATTCGGGAGATAAATCAACATGAGCGATAATCCCCTTTATCAACTTTTGGAACAGGGCCAATCGGTGTGGCTGGACAGTATGCAGCGCCGCCAAATTCAATCGGGCGAATTGAAAAACTTGATTGAAACCATGGCGCTGCGCGGCGAAACTTCTAACCCGAGCATCTTTGAAAAAGCCATTGCGGAAAGCGACGATTACGACGCGGATATTCGGGCGTTCGCGGCGCAAGGCATGGATACCGCCGCCATGTACGAACGACTCACAACCGACGACGTGCGCGCGGCGTGCGATGTATTTCGCGCGGTGTATGACAGCACGGAGGGCGCCGACGGTTTCGTCAGCATCGAAGTCGCGCCGCGTTTGGCGTATGACACGCTCGGCACGCTGCAAGAAGCGCGTCGCCTGTGGCAAATCGTGGACCGTCCGAATTTGATGATTAAAATTCCGGGAACCAAAGAGGGCGTGCCGGCGATTGAACAAGCGACGTACAACGGTTTGAATATCAATATCACGTTACTGTTTTCGGTGCGGGCGTACGAAGAGGTGGCATGGGCATTTATTCGCGGCTTGGAGCGCCGCGCGGCGGAAGGCAAACCCATTGACGGCATCGCTTCGGTGGCGAGTTTTTTCGTGAGCCGCATTGACACGCTGGCGGATCAATTGTTGGGCGAACAAAACGCGAATTTGCATGGCAAACTCGCGATTGCCAACGCGCAAATCGCGTATGAAAAATTCAAGGCGATTTTTATGAGCGACCGTTGGTCTGCGCTGCAAGCGCGCGGCGCGCGCGTCCAGCGTCCGCTGTGGGCGTCCACTTCGACCAAGAATCCCGCGTACCGCGATGTGTTGTACGTCGAAACGCTCATTGGGCCCCACACCATCAACACGCTGCCGTTGGCAACCATGCACGCGTTTGCCGAACACGGCATCGTCGCGCGCACGGTGGACGCGGACATTGCCGCCGCGCGCGCGACCGTTGCGGCAGTCCAAGCCGCGGGCGTTTCGCTCAATGCGGTGACAGACCAGGTGTTGCGCGAAGGCGTGGTGAAATTTGAAACGGCGCTGGCGCAATTGCTCGCCGCCATCGAAAACAAAAAAACAGCGCAATGATTCACAGGAGCGACAATGGAACTGGCAATTCTCGGTCTCGGACGGATGGGCGGCAACATGGCGACGCGCTTGCATCAAGGCGGGCATCGCGTGGTCGTGTGGAATCGCAGTAAAAATAAAATTGACGAACATGTGGCGCAGGGGCTGGAAGGCGCGTATGAATTTAGCGCCCTGCCGCAAATGTTGAAACAGTCGCCGCGCGTGGTGTGGTTCATGCTGCCCGCGGGGCAAACGACGGACGATGCGATTGACGCCGTCGCGCCCTTGTTATCCAAAGGCGACATTCTGATTGACGGCGCCAATTCGCGTTGGAGCGACGACAAACGCCGCGCGCCCAAATTACAGGCAATGGGTTTGCAGTACATGGACGCGGGCGTGAGCGGCGGCGTGTGGGGTTTGACGGAAGGATATTCGCTCATGGTCGGCGGCGAATCAAGCGCGTTCGATTTTTGCGAACCGATTTTCAAAACGCTCGCGCCGCCAACGGGCAATTACGGTTTGATGGGTTCGCACGGCGCGGGTCATTTTGTCAAAATGGTGCATAACGGCATCGAGTACGGCATGATGCAAGCGTATGGCGAAGGTTTCGAGATTTTGAAAAAATCGGAATACAGCCCCGACCTTTTGCAGGTGAGCAAGGTGTGGCAGCAGGGCAGCGTCGTGCGTTCGTGGCTGCTCGACCTCGCGGTGAATGCATTTTCCAAACACGGCAACGCTTTGGAAAATATCAAGGGCTGGGTCGCCGATTCGGGCGAAGGGCGTTGGACCATCGAAGCGGCGATGGCGGAAGATGTGCCGGCGCCCGTGATTACGCTCGCGTTGATTCAACGCTTTGTTTCGCGCCAAGATGAATCGTTCAGCGCCCAAGTGCTCGCCGCGCTGCGCAATGAATTTGGCGGGCATGAAATAAAAAGCGCGGACTGAGCGACGCCCAAGCGACGGGTCAAATTTTATGCTCGAACCTCAAACCATAGCCAACCCTTTGCGCGAAGGAATGCGCGTCGCGCGCGCGCCGGAACCCGCGTCCATCATTATTTTTGGCGCGACCGGCGATTTGGCGCGGCGCAAACTCGTCCCCGCGTTGTACAATCTGGCGCGCGAAAATTACATGCCGCCGGTTTTTAATATCATCGGTTTCGCGCGCAAGCCCCGCACCGACGCCGCCATGCGCGCCGAATACAAACAAGCCGTCGCCGAATTTTCGCGCGAAAAAATTCAAGCGGAAACGTGGGATTCGTTTGACGAAAATATCTTTTACGTGCAGTCGAATCTCGACGACCCGGATGGCTACAAACGGCTCAAACAAGAATTGGAGCGTTTTGATCAAGAACGCGGCACGCTGGGCAACCGCCTTTTTTATCTTGCCGTGCCGCCAGAATTGATGCCCGAAATCGTCGAGATGCTCGGCAAAGCGGAATTGAATACGAGCGCCGGATACACGCGCATCATTCTGGAAAAACCGTTCGGACGCGATTTGACGTCGGCGCTGGATTTGAATCATCGTCTGCATCAGGTCTTTGACGAATCGCAGATTTATCGCATTGACCATTATCTCGGCAAAGAAGCGGTGCAAAATCTGTTTGTCTTTCGTTTTGCCAACGGCATCCTCGAACCGATTTGGAATCGCACATACATCAATAATGTGCAAATTACCGTCGCGGAAACGGTGGGCGTCGAGACGCGCGGCGAATACTATGACCATGCGGGCGCGCTGCGCGATATTATTCAAAATCACGCGCTGCAATTGCTCGCGGTGACGACCATGGAGCCGCCGCCGGTCTTTGGGCCCGATCAAGTCCGCAATGAAAAAGCCCAAGTCTTGCGCGCGATTCGGCCGCTGGATTTTAACGAAATCGCCCACGCGACGCTGCGCGGCCAATACGGCGCGGGCGCGATTGGCGGCTTGCAGGTACCAGGTTATCGCACCGAACCGGAAGTGGACGCCGCGTCGGCGACGGAAACGTATGTGGCGTTGAAACTGCACATTGACAATTGGCGCTGGGCGGGCGTGCCGTTTTATTTGCGAACCGGCAAACGTCTGCCGAAACGCATGACCGAAATCGCGGTGGAATTCAATCTGCCGCCGCTGTCTTTGTTTGGCAAGAACGGCGTCAATCCGCTCGAACCCAATACGCTCGTATTCAACATTCAACCCGACGAAGGCATCACGTTAAAAATCGAGAGCAAAATTCCGGGCCAAGACAATCGCATTCGTCCCGTGAATATGGACTTTCGGTACAACAGCGCTTTTGGCCAAGCCGCGCCGGAAGCGTACGAACGTTTGCTGCTGGACGCGATGCTGGGCGACCCGATGTTGTTCACGCGCTATGATGAAGTGGAAGCGCAGTGGGCGGTGATTACGCCGATTTTGGAAGCGTGGCGCAATATCCCCGCGCCCGCGTTCCCAAATTACGAAGCCGGCGTTTGGGGGCCCGCCGCCGCCGATGATTTCATCAAACGCGATGGGCGCAAATGGCGGCGTTTGTAGAAATTTTTGACGCGTGGATTTTCGATTCGCCAAGGCCTTGACAAATCGAAAATCAAAAATCAAAAATCGAAAATGTCTTTTGCGCTTGCTTCCGAAATCGTACACACCCCGCCCCAGACGGTGAACTTGCGGCGCATCGAACGCGAGTTGACCGCGCTGCGCCAAAATAACCTGGCGGGCGACATACCGATGCTGCGCGCCTGCACCTTGACGCTGGTCGTCTTTTGCGGTCTCGGCCAAGACCCCGCGAATTTGGAAACGCTGCTCACGCAAATCGTTTCGTCGAATCCCGCGCGCGTGATTCTGATTGCCGCGCCCAAACCGGGCGAGCCATGGATTGAAACGCGCATTTCGTGTTATCACGTCGAACAGGGCGCGACGCGGCGTCAGGTGGGCGAAGAAATTGATTTTTATCCGCGCGGCGCGCAATACGATTCGATGCCGAGCGCGGTGTTGGGTTTGCGCGTCAGCGGCTTGCCCTTTGCCTTGTATTGGCGGGGCCAGCCCGATTTGGACGACCGCTTGTTCCGCGCGCTCGTCGGCGAAGCGGACCAAATTTTATTTGACTCGGCGCACTTTACCGCGCGCGCGGAACGCGTCAACAATACGATTGCGCGTTTGCGCTTGGATTATCCGCAAGTTTCATTTGGCGACATAAATTGGCAGCGCATTCGGCCGTGGCGCGAAATGGTCGCGCAATTTTTTGACGACCCCGGCAGCATGACGTTTCTCGACCACATTACGCGCGTGCAAATCGAATTCTCGACGGGTTTGAACGGCAATCAGAGCGCGGCGATTTTGATGATGGCGTGGCTGGCGAGTTCGCTCGGTTGGCGCGTGGCGCCGGGTTCGTATGAACGCGACGGCATGACGCGCCGCGCGCGGTTTATCAGCCGCGGCTATGCAAGCGCCGCGCGCGAAATCGAGGTCGCAATCCACGTGCGCGAACAAAACGACTGCGCGCCCGGCGAATTGACAGGCATACGCCTCGCCACGCCGGGCGAGGCGCCCGACGCAATTTTCCAGGTCAAGCGCATAGAGGGCGGTTTGGCTGACATTCAAGAACTTTCGCCCAATCGTTACGTCAAACGCAGCGCCACTTTGCGCGTGCCGCACGAAAGCAGCGTGTTGGTCGCGGAATTGGACGCGCCACGCCGCGACCGCAATTATCATCGCGCGTTGGAACTGCTCGACAGCTTGGTGAGCGGTTCCAACCGCCTGGCGTTTTAACGCGCGTTGAACACATTCAAGCTATGGCTCTGACAAATCGCGTAGCGGTGATTATGGGCGCGACGGGCCAATTGGGTCCGGCGGTTGCCAAAGCGTTTGCAGACGCCGGCGTGCGCCTCGTCCTGGTCGCACCGGACCAAGCGGCGCTTGACGCGCTATTTCAAACTTTGGGTTATCGCGAATCGCGCGTGATGCTGTATGCGGCTGACTCGCTGGATGAACAAGCGCTGCACGCGTTAGCGCAAGCGGTCCAAGAACGGTTTGGCCGCCTCGACATTGTGACGCATTTGACGACCGCGTATCGCGGCGGCGGCTTGTTGGATACCACCGATGAAATGTGGCAAGACATGTTCGAGGAAAATTTACAGACCGCGCTGTATGCGGCGCGCGCGTTGACGCCGCTGCTCATCAAAAATGAATGGGGCCGCATTCTTACGATTTCATCCGGCGTAACGCAAAATCCTCCGCCCGGCTCGCTGGCTTATCTCACCGCCAAAAGCGCGCTCGAAACTTTTACGCTCGCGCTGGCGAACGAATTCAAAAGTAAGCATATCACCGCGAACGTGGTCTTGCTGCGCGCGCTGGATACGCCCACCGAACGCGCGAAACAACCCAATAAAACTACCGGCTGGGTCAAACCCGAAGAGGTCGCGGCAACGCTCGTATTTTTGTGCAGCGACGAAGCGGGCGCGATTACCGGCGCGCGGATTCCGGTCGTGGGCGGCGCTTGACCCATTCCACTTGGATCGCGCGACAACGCAAGCTCTTGTGATGGCAACCAACTCGAACGACAAACCCATTCGTTTCATAGATTTATTCTGCGGCATCGGCGGCTTTCACTTTGCGGCAGACCAAGTATTTGCCCAATACGGTTTGACCGCCGAATGTGTTTTTTCCAGCGAGATTGACCCGTACGCCCGCGCGTCGTACCGCGCGAATTTTGGCGTGGAACCGGCGGGCGACATTACCCAAATTGACGCCGCCACAATTCCAGACCACGATATTTTATTCGCCGGTTTTCCGTGTCAGCCCTTTAGCATTATCGGCAACGGCAAAGGGTTCGACGACGCGCGCGGCACGTTGTTTTTTGACATTGCCCGCATTTTGGCGGCGAAAAGACCGGACGGTTTCATCCTCGAAAACGTCAAACAATTAATCGGTCACGCCCAAGGCAAAACGCTGGCGCAGATTCTTTATATTTTGCGCCAAGAGTTGGGCTATACGGTGTATTACAAATCGTTGAACGCGTTGGATTACGGTTTGCCGCAAAAACGCGAGCGCGTCATCCTTGTCGGTTTCGCGCAGCCGACGGCTTTTCAATTTCCGCCTAAACAAAAAACCTACGCCGCCTTGAGCGAAATTCTCGAAACCGACGTGGACCGAAAATATCTTGCCTCGACCCGCATCCGCCAAAAAAGATGGGCGCAGCATACGCCGACGACCCACCCGTCCATCTGGCACGAAAACAAAGCGGGACATATCTCATCGTATCCATTTTCGTGCGCGCTGCGCGCCGGCGCGTCCTACAATTATTTGCTCGTCAATGGCGAACGCCGCTTGACGCCGCGAGAATTGCTGCGCCTGCAAGGTTTTCCCGACACCTTCAAAATTGTCGTGTCCGAGACGCAAATCCGCAAGCAAACCGGCAACGCCGCGCCGGTGCATCTCATCAAAGCGGTTTTGGAATCCTTCTTGCCGGCTTGGCGTCCCGAAACCGTCCACCGTCAAGATGGCTGACACCTTTACCAAACCGCAACGCTCCGCCATCATGCGCGCGGTCAAAGCACAAGGCAATCAATCCACCGAAATGAAATTGATTGCCCTGTTTCGCGCGCGGCGCATCACCGGCTGGCGCAGAAATTACAAACTGCCGGGACGTCCCGATTTTGTTTTTCCGAATCAACGCGTGGCTTTATTCGCCGACGGTTGTTTCTGGCACGGACACACTTGCCGCAATGTCACGCCCGCCGCCAATGCGGGATATTGGCAACAAAAAATCAAACGCAATCGCGCCCGCGATAAAAGCGTCACTCGCGCGCTGACGCAAAAAGGTTGGCGCGTCGTCCGCCTCTGGGAATGTCAAATCAAAAAAGGTAACATTCGAAAACTCGACGCGGCAGGCGTTTCAGCCAAACCGAAAACCGCTTGAGCTTGTCCGCGCGCGCCAACAACATTTTCCCCGTCAACCCAGTCAGTCCAACGCCTCATCGCACGCGTCCCGATAGCCGCAGTATCTACATTTCACCGCGTCGGCGTGATTGCGCGCAACGTTTTGCGCGCCGCGCGCCGCGCGCAGAGCTTGGCAAATTTCAAAAAATTCCGCGCGCAGCGCGTCGGTAAATTCAATGTGAAATACATCGTCGCGATATTTCAGCAGCCCATACGCGGGCCGCGCGCCAAATTTCTCTTCGACCAAAATCCCGTACGCCATCAATTGCATTACGTCCGCATGACGCGGCTGCGTCGCCGTGCGCGTCGGTTTCACCTCAATCGGAATCGTCGCGCCCGTTTCGTCCTGCGCCAGATAATCGGGTTTGCCCGTCAGACGATAGCGCGGCGAAAATAACGGTTTCTCCAAGCGCGTCCACGCGCCCGTATCTGCATACACCACGCGCGCGTTGACGGGAATGCCCGCGCGCGCTTGTTCGCGCCGCCCCGCGCGCCGCAACCAGAACGCGGCGCCAAACGCCAAGAGAATCAGCGCGCCAAGAAAAATTTCCACGCGGTTTCTTTTTTTTTCAAATTTTCAAAAACAAGATTTTGAAAATTTGAAAGCCATCCTTTCGGTCAAGCGAAAATTTGCCGATGAAACATTACGGCGGCGCGTAACCGAGAAACAATAAAAGCAGCGTCAGCGTGACCGCGCTGCCCAGCGTCGAAATCAAAACCGCGCCCGTCACAAAATCTGAACGCGCGCGAAATTCGGTGGCGATGAGCGAAGCCATCACGGCGGTCGGCATGGACGCCTCAATCACCGAAACAGAGCGCGTCAGCCCCTGCATACCCAACGCGCCCGCGAGCGCAAGCGCGACGAGAGGCGCAATGAGCAGTTTAATGCCCGCCGCCAAAAAGACGCGCCATTCGTAATCGCGCAGCCGCACGCGCGCCATTTCCAAACCGAGATTAACCAACATCACCGGCAGCGCGGCGGCGGCGGCAAGTTCCAACGCGCGCAGAATCGGCGCGGGCAAAGACCACTGCATCAGATTAAAAAGCAAACCCAAGAGCGCGGCGTACGCCAACGGCATTTTCAAAACCGCGCGCAGCGACGCGCGCAAATCGGAATGACCCGCCGAGGCGATATACACGGCGACCGTATTGGCTAACATCGAATTGACGGTGAAATAAATCGCCGCGCGCGCGACGCCTTCCGCGCCAAACGCGAATTGGTTAAAGGGGATGCCATAATTGCCTGCATTGACAAAGAGGACGCTCAACAAGAACGCGCTCGTCAACATGCGGTCAAATTTCAAAGCGCGCGCCACGCCCCAACTCAACGCGCCGAGCAGCGCGACCATCAACACGGCAAAGACGATGATGATAAAGAAATCGTGCGTGTTGACATCCGAATTGGCGAGGGAAACAAACGCAAGCGCGGGGCTAAAAAAATAAAGCGACGCGCGCGCGAGCGAACGCTGTTCGGAAATAATCTTGCGTTTGCCCAGTCCAAATGCGATGCCCGCGACGAGCAGGATGGGCGCAATGATGGTCAAGAGCGCGGTGAAAAAAGTTTGAAGACCGGACACGCCCGCGAGTGTACGCGCGCCGCGCGCCTGCGTCAAATGACGCGCGTAAAGGATTGCGGATACCGCGAAAGCGTCTAGGGGCGAAGCGCGTGCGGCGCAAACGCGAGCGCGCCGTAAATGATCAAGACCGCGAACGAATTGGTCGTAATGTGCATCAAAATCGGCGTCCACAACGATTTCGATTTTTCAAACGCCCACGCGTTCACGAGCGCCAAAATAAAACTCGCTGCCACGACGCCAATGGCGTCAAAGTGTCCGAGCGCAAAGAGCAGCGAACTGGCGAACATGGCGACGGGAAAATTGTAGCGTTGGCGGAACCACGTAAAGAGCGCGCCGCGAAAAAACATTTCTTCGGCAATCGGCACGAGAATGCCCGCGCCGATGAGCGTGACGAGAAAACCGACCCACGTAAAACTTTCGGGCGCAATCACGTCGAGACGATTCTGCATTCCGCCCAACGAACCATTCGCCAGATATTGCGCGATAACGCCAATGATGCCGCGCACGGGCAGCAGCGCAAGCGACAACAGAATCGCGCCGCCCGCCCATCCCGCGCTAATACGCGGCGGTATAAAGCCCATTTCGCGCAAACTCAATTTACCGCGCGCGACGCCAATGACCAAAACGCTTCCGGCAAAAAACAAGATATTTAGCGCATACGCGAGGACGCTCACGGCAAGCGAACCGGGTTCGACAAAACGGCTGGCAATGAGCGAGGCGACGACGAACCCGCCGCCCCCGACCAGCAGATACAAAATTAAATCGCGCCATTGCGGCGCGGCGCGCGGCGCCTCTGGCGCGGGCACGGCTATTTCAATCCCTGTCACAAAAAATCCTTCCGCTAAAAACGCAAACTCGAATCGCAAATCACTGCCGCGCCCCAAAAAACGCGCCGCAGACCTGAAAAATATACGCTCCGCCAAAGATGAGGTTTCGCCCGCTCAATTTTGGCGCAAAACAAAGCATTTTTCCTGACACATCGCGCGCCATGAAATAAAGCAAGCGCGAAACAAATCAAAATTACATTGCGCTTACAAAGAGGCAAAGCGGTTGGACGCCATGACCATTTGCCTATTCAAAAACTATAGGCGCGCGTGCTATTCTATCGTGGGGGAAGGAAAGAGAGAAGAGAGTAAATGAAACCCAAATTGTTCTTGGTCCTCGGCGGACTCGTACTAGCCCTACTCGTGAGCGCAGCTACAACGCGCGCGGCCAACCAACCGCCAATGTCTCTGCATCCGCTCCTCAAAATTGCGCCGCAAAACACTTTTGTCGTCACCAAGACCGACGACGCGGGGATTTCAAGTCAAGGCGCAGTCGGCACCCTCCGCTGGGCGATGAACCAAGCCAACGCTAGCGCCGGTTTTGACCTGATTACATTTGATTTTTCGGGCAGCGGCGTGAAAACAATCACCGTCAAAGACTGGCTGCCCGATTTGACCGATAACGCGGGCGTGATGATTGATGGGACGCAAAGCGACGACCGCATCCAGCTCGATATGGGCCAAGCCAATATCTATCACGACGCCATCGCGCTCAAAAGCAGCAACAATGTCATCAAAGGTTTGATTATCAATAATCGCCCGAACGGCGGCGTCGCCATTGGGACGAGCGACCAGGTCGAAGTTAGTAACAATCTCATCATCGGCAACTATCTCGGCGTCAATGCCGCAGGGTCCGGGGCGAAAAAAGCGATGGAAGGCATCCATCTACGCAAAGGCAGCCACGACAATATCATCGGCGGCACAAACGGCGTCACCCCCGGCGGCGCTTGCACCGGCGACTGCAATCTCATTTCCGGCAATTATCAACACGGCATCGTCATTGACCACTCGAATAACAATACGGTCATTGGCAACTTTATCGGCACGGATGTCAACGGCAACAATGCGATTCCCAATGCGGACACCGGCATTCTTATCGCCAATTCCGCCAACAATCGAATCGGCGGACCGACGCCCGAAGAGCGCAACGTCATTTCCGGCAACGCCAATATCAATATCGAAATCGGACAGACGGATGTCGCCACGCGCAACAATCTCCTGCAGGGCAATTATATCGGCGTCAATAGCGCGGGCAATGCCACCGTGGGCGGCAGCGGTAACGGTATCGTCTTGGGTCTAAGCAGTACTAATACGACCCTAGATAGCAATATCATTTCCGGCAATGGCGGCACCGGCATTTTAATTTTCAGAGGCGCGGCGCGCAACAATATCACAAATAATTTTATCGGCGTCGGCGCGAATGGCAGCGTCAAAATTCCAAACAACGGCATTGGCATTCTCGTTCAAACCAGCGGCAATCAAATTACCGATAACATCATCGCCAACCATCCCAGTCACGGCGTTCGCATCCAAGGCGGTTCCGGCAATCAAATCCGCCGTAATGCGATTTATGGCAACGCCAAGCTGGGCATCAATCTCGGCAAAGCCGGTTTCACCGCCAACGACATCAAAGACCCAGACAATGGCGCCAACGTCCTCCAAAATTATCCGACGCCCAAGAGCGCGAACGTGAGTAACGGCAATCTTACGGTGCAAGGTTCGCTCAACAGCATCCCTAACAAAAAATTCATCATCGAAGCGTTTCAGAATCCCGTCTGCGATAATCATACGACGCACAATGACGGCCAGGGCAGAACGTATTTGGGCACAACCGAAGTCAACACCAACAGCAACGGCGACGCCTCTTTTACCATCGTCGCAAGCGGCGCGCCGGCGACCGGTTTTGTAGTCGCCACCGCAACGGATTCTGCCGGCAACACATCCCAATTTTCAACCTGTGCCGCCGTTACCAGCGTAACGCCCAAGCCGAGTAAACCGGTTCTCATATCGCCCAGCAAAGGCGCGACCGTCACAAGCAATCCGCCGTTATTGGATTGGAATCCGTCAACGGACACGCAACGTTACGAGATTACCATCAAGCAGGATACGAAAAAAGGCGCGGTCGTGCATACAAATAGTAATATCGCCGCCGACCAATACACGCCGCCAACCTTAGCCAGCGGCCACAAGTATTACTGGCGCGTCAGCGCGTGCAACAGCGACAACATCTGCGTCAAATCCAAATGGTCCTGGTTCCAAGTACCATAGAAAAAGAGCATCAATCTTTTCAAGCGGTTCACGCCAAAATTCAAGCGGCGAGTGAGATATTTCCCACTCGCCGCTTAGTTGTCGAGCATCCGTTTGAACAATGCCTCGTATTCGTCCGTCACCGCATCCCAAGTAAAAAATTGGCGCACGCGTTCTTTGGCGCGCAACCGATATGCTTCCGTACGTTCGGGCTGGTCAATCAATTCCTGAAGCGTCTCGGCTAAAGCTTCCGCGCCGCGACTGCCGTCGTATGTCAAACCGGCGTCGCCGATGGTTTCCAAATTTTCGCGCGTATCATTCACCACCACCGCGTTACCGAACGCCATCGCTTCCAACAACGCGGGGTGCGTGCCGCCCACTTCAGACGTTTCGACAAACACATACGCGTGCGACGACAATTCTTGATATCCTTCGCCGTACACATAGCCCGTAAAAATCACGCGCGGCCCCGCCATCGCTTTTAGCTTTTCGATATAATCTCCCGCATACGGCGCATCGCCCACAATCACGCAGCGCATCTCGGTTTTGAGACGGTCAAACGCCGCCACCAGATGATGCGCGCAATTTTCCGGCACAAGGCGTCCGACAAACAAAATATATTTTTGCGGCTCCAAACCGTACCGCTGCATCTGTTCGCCCGGCGGCGCCGGCAGCACATCCGCGCCATAGGCAATATACGTCGTCGCCGCGCCGAAACGTGCTTGATAATACTGCTGCACTTGGCGCGAATCCGTAATCACCCGATTCGGCAGTTTCGTCGCCAGCCATTCCGCAAATTGAATGTATTTTTTAGCCAACGGGGGCCATTTGCGGCGTTTCCAATCCAAGCCATCCACATTCAGCGCGACTTTTTTCCCGCCGAGGCGCGGCACAAACGACAGCGGACTATTGCCCGCAATAAACATCAAGACCACGTCATAATCTTGCGTCAGCGTATGCAGCGCCGCCAGCGTGGTATGCGCAATCGTGTCCAGATATTTGTTGGGAATCGTCGGCAGCCGCACCAACCGCACGCCGCGATAATACGGTTTGGCGTACGTAATGTGATGCGAACGACAATAGACTGTCACCTGATGCCCGCGCTCGACAAGGCGCACGCCCAATTCTTCCGCGCACGTTTCAAAGCCGCTGTAATTTGCCGGAATGCCGCGCGTGCCGACCAACGCGATTTTCACGCGTCCTCCGTGCGCACGCGTTCGACAAGCGCACGCGGCGCGGCGCCGCGCGCGCTTTCGCGCGCGCCCGGCGGCGTGACCAAATAATACGATTTGGTCAATCCCCATACGCGCTCTCGAATCAACTGCGCGCCGGGGAAATAGGTTTGCAATTCTTGGGGCGTCAAATAATGCACCGACATGAGATAGTCCCACTGCGCGCCGACAAGGCGACACAGCGGACGTTGCATTCGACGCGGCAGCCGCCAAAAAAATGGCAGCGGCACGTGCGAATGACTTTCGAGCGGAAAAGTTCCATTTGGCGTTTGCACAAAAAAACGCCGTCCCGTTCGGCGAATCTCGCCAGCCAATTGTTCGGGATGCGCCACGTGTTCAATCACCGAATTGCAAAAAACTAGATTAAACGCTTCGTCACGAAACGGCAAATGTTCGCCGTCCGCGCGTACGCATAACGCGTGCGGAAATCGCCGCCGCGCGTCCAACAATTCTGCCTCGCCCTGATCCAACAAAACTACGCGGGGAGCATTTTGTCCCAGCGCATCCAATTCCGCCAAGAGATAACTGCCGGGCCCACCGCCCAGATCCAACCACCAGCGCGTGCCCGCATACCGCCCCAAGCGCTCCCAAAAAAAATCAAAGCGGCGGCGGCGAAAGCCATTCGTGACGGCATATCGTCGGCGCGCCAGCCAAGCCCAAAATTTCATATTAAACGTTCTCAAATTTTACGCTTGGCGCAGACTGCGCGGCGCGTTCATATACGGCAATGGTTTGGTTCGCCAGGCACGCCCACGAAAATTGATTGGCGCGCGCGAGTCCGCGCGCCTTGAGCTCGCGCTGCAAATTTTCATCCGCCGCGACTTGGACGATTGCGCGCGTCAACGCGCGCACATCGCGCGGGTCCACCAGATATGCCGCGTCGCCCGCCACTTCGGGCAGCGCCGTTTCATTGGACGTAATCACCGGCGCGCCGCACGCCATCGCTTCCAAGACCGGCAAGCCAAATCCTTCATATAACGAGGGATAGCAGAACATATCCGCTGCATTATACAACATCGGCAAATCCGCATCGGGTACGTATCCCGTCAATATCACCGCGTCGCCCAACGCGCGCGCGGCGCGCCGCACCGTCTCGGATTGCCAATGCGCCTGGCCCGCCAAAACCAATTTGTACGCGTGCAAACCCTCGTTGCGCGCCTGCGCGAACGCTTCCAACAACCGCAAATGATTTTTGCGCGGCTGCACATTGCCCACCGCCAAAATAAAACGCTCGCCCGTGTTGTATTTGGCGCGGATGGCGTCCAGCGCCGCGCGTTCACGTTGGGGCTGAAACGCCTCGCCTGCCGCTTCATGCGTCACCGCCACACGTTCCAAAGCAAGCCGATACGTTTTGATTAAATCCCGCCGACACCATTCCGACACGGTAATCACTTGGCGCGCCGCGCGCGCCGAACGGCGGACGCTCGCTTTCAAAAACCAACGCAAGCGCACCGGAAACCATTCGGGATGCCGCTCGAATGAAATATCGTGGACGGTCACGACCAGCGCGCAGCGCAGCGGCACATACAGCGGCGCATTGTAGGAAATGTGCAACACATCCAAAGCGTCTTGCGCCGCGCGGCGCGGCAATTCCCACAACAAACGCGCCGCCGCCGAATGGGTTTGCAGCGGCACGATGCGAACATTGGCATACGCGCGCACTTGCGCCGGCACCGCATCGGGATTTTCCACATACACAAAAAATTGATGCGCGGGCGCTTGACGCGGCGCGTGCCGCACGAGTTCGAGAATGTACGTCTCGTTCCCGGTCTCGTTTTGTCCCAACATGTGCGCGTCAATGCCAATGTTCATACACATGCCTTTGCTTGCTGCGCTTGCAATATGTCCGCGTAAATTTCCGTCACTTGGCGCGCGGCGCGTTCCCACGTAAACGCGCGCGCCCGCGCGATGCCTTGAACGCGCAGTTGTTCCACCAGCGCCTGATTCGTCAATACCCGACGCATCGCGCTTGCCAACGCAGCCGGGCTGTCATTTTCCGCCCAACACACCGCATCGCCCAATACTTCCGGCATCGGCGGATTCGGCGCGGCGACGACCGGCGTACCGCACGCCAGCGCTTCAAGCGGCGGCATACCGAATCCTTCCAATTTTGACGCGTACACAAACGCGCGCGCGCCGCCGTACAATAACGGCACATCGGCTTGCGGCACGTATCCCAAACGCGTGACCGCATTGGCAATGCCATGCGCGCGGATAGCTTGCGTCACCGCGTCTGCGGTTGGAATGTGGGGTCCCGCTAATACCAGCGTCAACTGCGGAAAATCCGCGCGCAATTGTGCGAACGCCGCAATCAGCGCGGGGATATTTTTGCGTCCGTTCGCCTCGCCAAGATGCAGCAAAAAATTTTCGCCCAAGCCATACTGCGCGCGCAAGCGCGCCAACGCGTCCGCGTCCGTCGGCGGTTGAAACTCGGCGCCGATGCCCGGCGCCACAATGCGAACGCGTTCCGACGCAACTTGATACGCGCGCGTAATTTCGCCGCGCGCATGTTCCGTCAGCGTAATCACCGCCGCCGCGTGGCGGACCGTATGCGGAATAACAAACCGCGCATAGGCGCGCCATTTCCAATCATGATACTGCGGATACGTCAACGTCGTCGCGTCAAACACATTTACAATCATTGGACACGGCGCCCGACGGGGGCCCAAATACGCGGCGGCATGAAACAACGCGGGCGCGCGCGCGTTCAATGCTTGTTCCAAGCCGCGCGCCAACCACCACAGATTGGACGCGGCAGAACTTGGCTTGGGCGCGCGCGCATTATGGATTTGCTGCAATTCGACGCAGCCCGTTGCCGCCAGCGCACGATACAAATTTTGCGTGTATGCGCGCGTGCCGGCCTGATTGTGCCGCGTAAAGGTCTTGTCCCAAATCACACGCGGGAGCGCGTTGGCGTTACTCATTTTGCTTGGCGCGCTGCGCCGCCCGTTCGTACACCGCGCGCGTCAATTCGGCGGTGTGTTTCCACGTAAATTCTTGGGCGCGGCGTTCGCCTGCCGCGCTCAATTTCACCCGCGTCCGTTCGTCGTCCAAAATTCGGCGCACGGCGCTTGCCACCGCTTCGGGATTGCGCGGTTCGACGAACAGCGCCGCATCGCCCGCGATTTCTGGCAGCGCGGCGACGTTTGTCGTCACCACCGGCGCGCCCGCGCGCAACGCCTCCAACACCGGCAAACCGAAACCTTCATACAACGACGGAAAGAGCAGCGCGTCGCAGCGCGCATACAACGCATCCAAATCCGCGCGCGTCACATCGGGCAAACGCAAAATGCGGCGCGCCGCGCGCGTCGTCACATCTAGCGCGGGCATATCGTCGTCATGATGTTTGCCGACCAGAATCAGATTGTGACGAAACGCAGGATTACGGCACAACAAGCCGAACGCGCGCAACACAGTGCGCTGGTCTTTTTGCGGTTCATTGCCGCCGACATGCAGCAAGAACGGCGCGGCGCGCGTGAGCGTTTGCACCGCGTTCGAGATTTCGCCTGTCGCGCGCGGCGGCGGCGCCAACGGAATCACATGAATTTTTTCGCGCGCCGCAACTCCGTACTGAACCAAATCGCGCGCCGCCGCGTGCGATGCCGTAATGAGCGCGGCGGCGCGACGACACAGATTCAACTGCCAATTATAAAAACGGCGATGGCGCGCGCGCTTTAACAAGCTTTCGCTCAAACGCAGCGGCATGACATCAAACAACGTAATCACCGTCGGCGTCGGCGTCCACCACGGTATGCCGGGCGTTGAAGGATTGTACGGCGCCGCAATCAAATGCAGGACGTCCAAATGCAGCGCGCGCGCGCGCAGAGGCAAAAGCAATTGATGCGATACGAGCGGCGTCGCGCGCCCCAAAGCCGGCGCCGGCAGGGACGCGATTTGCAGATTGGGCGCGGCGGCAAACGGAGTGGCGTACGGTTCTAAACCGCGTGAGATAAAGACGATATATTCGTTTGCGCTCGCGCGCGCGGTCAGCGCCGCGACCAAATTTTCGGCATACGTGCCGGTCCCGCGAGTACGATTGCCGTATGCTAACGGCGACAAATCAATGCCAACGCGCATCGGCAAAAGTATAAACGACAAAAGAGGAAAATAAAAAACGTCGTGGGTTACGACGTTTTCCGTTTAGCGCCTGCGATGCTATGCCAAACCCATCGCTTGGAGCATTTCTTGATTTGTCGCGAATTTATATTCCGGCACGCCGCGCGCGGTGGCTTGGGCTTGTTCCGCCGCCGCGAGTTTGCTCAAAGCCGCTTGATTGACGACGACGACATTCCGCTTTGCGAGTTCGCGCCGCAATGCCGCCGTCGCCGCCGTATGCGCGCCGCCGCGCGTTTTGAGATACGCGTCAATGGCGTACGCGGCGTTCGTGCCATCTTTGCGCGCGACGCCGACGAGGCCCGTACTGGCTTGCCGCGCCCACCCCGCGACAAAAACGCCTTCAAGCGGCTGTTGGGTTTGCGGGTCAAACGCTTCGTGTGAAATGCCTTCAATGGGAAAACACGGCGCGGGATTTCTGGCAAATTCGCCGCGCGCGATGGGCAAACCGAATTGCGTATCCACCGCGTCGCCAATCGCAAAAATCACCGTATCGCAAACGATTTCGCGCGTGTGACCCGTTCCGCGCGCGTGAATGGCGCCGCGCTCGTGCGTCAATTCATTGTCTTCGACCTCGATGGCTTGGACGCGGCCCTGCGCGTCGCCGCACAGTTCGCGCGGGGAAGCGAGAAAATCAAACAAGAGACGCGTGTTCGAGACGGGCGGCAGCGCGCGGGGCAAACCCGCCAACATTGCCGCGCGCGCCGCTTCGGGTTTTTCATTGACCGCGCGCATGAACGGCGCGCAGCGCGCGATTTCCGCGTCAAGCGCGGCTAGGTCCACATTCGCACCGACAGTTTCAAATTCTTGTTTGTCGAATTTGACTTGGGCGGGGCCCCGCCGCGCAACGACAGTGACGGTTTCGATTTTCAATTCGCGGATAAGCCAATGCGCCATATCCATCATCACATTGCCGACGCCGACAATGACGGCGCGTTTGCCGATTTCAAACGTTTCCACACTGAACGGCGGAAGACGATTGTAATGAAACGCCAGAGCTTTGGCGTGATAGACGCCGCGCAAGTTTTCGCCCGGCAAGCCGAGCCATTTGGTCGCTTGCGCGCCCACCGCGACGAGAATGGCGTCGAATCCTAACGCTTGGAGTTCCGCCAAACTCAACGCGCCCTGCGCGCCAATCGTCACATTGCCGAAATAATCCACTTGGGGCAGCGCAAGAATTTTTTTGAATTGCGCGCGCAAGCCGTCTTTCATTTTCAATTTATCGTGATAAATGCCGTATTCCGCCAAGCCACCGGGTTTGATATCGCGATTCAATAACGTTACATGCGCGCCGAGTTTTGCCAATTGCTGCGCGGCGTACAAACCCGCGGGCCCCGCGCCAATCACGGCAACTTGCGGTTGCGCGCTTTGTTCCTCAGCCATACTATCCTCCCCAAAACTCTATGCCCTTTTTTTTCATTCTGTCAGCAGCGTGTTCCAATGCGGTCAAAAACGCTTGGCGTTTTGGTCGCGCTATAACCCTTGCAGCCACGCGAGCATCGCGGCGACGAGCTGACGCTGTTGTTCCGCCCGCGAAATCGCCGCGGGCTTGTCGCCGGCTTGCGCGCCGTAATAACCAAATTGCGCGTGATTGCCGCCTTGAATCACGATATATTTTGTCGCAGCAGGCAAATCTTTTTTTGCCGCTTGGACTTTTTCCGGGGTCGCCAGACCGTCATCGCTCGCCGCAATCGAAAGCGTTTGACCGGGATAGGCGGTCATGTTGCCCGACGGATAGGACGCCCAAAACGCGACGCCCCGAATTTTGTCAGGATGCGCCGCGGCGTAACTTGCCGCCGCCACGCCGCCGAGCGAATGTCCCGCCACCGCCCATTTCTGAATGTGTGGAAACGCCGCAATAATTTTTTCTGCCGCGTTCGTATCGAACAATGCAAGATTCAACGGCGCGGGCGGAATGACGACGAGATATCCTTGCGCTGCCAACGCGCGCGCGGTGGGCGCGTACGCGCGATAATCCACTTTGCCGCCGGGATAAATAATCAAACCCGTTTCAATCGGCTGTCCAATCGCGCTGCCCTGCCCCGTCGGCTGAAACACGAGCCAACCATCTTGGACGCTGAACGTAACTTGCGCGTCCGATTGCATTGCCGCCAACGCTTCGGGCAGCGGCGACGCCGCTTGATTCGCCCACATCACAAATCCGCCGCCGGCAATAATCAATACCAGCAGCGCGATACCGATTCCAATAATAATTTTCCGATTATGCATAATTGTTTTTGGATGAGTGCGATAGTGAGAGAGTGCGATAGTGCGATAGTGCGATAGTGCGATGGTGCGATGGTGCAATGGTGCGAATTTGAACTTAACTTAAACTTGAAACTTGCAACTTGAAACTTGCAACTTGTTCTTTGCCCCGCTATGCGTCTTTTGCCAAGCGCGCGCTCAATTCATCCAACATTGCTACATCGTCCGCCGCCAAAGCCCAACCCAATGCGCCCGCGTTTTCGTTCAATTGTTTGACCGTTTTCGCGCCCGGAATCGGCAGCGCGCCGCGCTGCATGATCCAATTCAACGCGACTTGCGACGGCGTTTTGCCGCCATATTTTTCGCCGCTTTGTTTCAGCGCCGCAATCAGCGGTTGGATGCGCGCGAGATACGCGGCGTTGAATTGACGGCTGCGCGCCCCCTGCGGCGTATGGTCGGGCGAATATTTTCCCGTCAACATGCCATACTGGAGCGGGCCGTATGCAATGACGGTCACGTTCAATTCGCGGCACGCGGCGGTCAAACCGTTAAAATCGGGCGCGCGTTCGAGCAAATTGAATTGAATTTGATTCGACGCGAGCGGAATGTTGTATTTTGCCAAGCGCGCGTGCGCGCGCCGCAGCTGTGCGACGTTAAAATTGGAAACGCCGACTGCGCGCGTCAATCCTTTTTCGACCGTCTCGGCTAGACCGTCCGCCAGCGCCTCAATCGAGCGCAGCGGCGAGGGCCAATGGATTTGATACAAATCTACGCGTTCCGCGCCGAGCCGTTTCAAACTGCCGCGCAGCGCGGCGACACATTGACGGCGCGTCAAACGCCACGGCAGCGGAAAAAATTTTGTGGCAACCTGAATCGCGGCGGCGTCCGCGCGCGCAAAGCGGCCGATAAATTTTTCCGATTTGCCGAAACCATATATTTCCGCCGTATCAAAAAAATCAATTCCCGCGCGCACGCTGGCGTCGAACGCCGCGTGAATATCCGACTCGCCATACCCGCTGCCATATCCCCAATATATGCCATCGCCCCACGCCCACGTCCCGGTGCCCAGAGGCGCGACCATGACGCCGCTAGCGCCCAATGCGATTTTTTCCACGCGTCTCCTCGTGTCGTTTCAATCCAATTGCAAACTGTCAATCGCGCCGCGTATCACCGTCGCGCTCTGGCGCAACAAATCTATTTCCTGCGCGCTGAGCGGCGGCATGTACGTATCGAGAATGCCATCGCCGCCGACCAATTGCGGCAGCGCGAGCGTCACATTTTTTACGCCCGTCACCTCGGCGTGCCGCGAGCAAACCGTCAACACGGCGCGCTGGTCATTCAAAATCGCTTGCGTGATACGCGCCAACGCGCTGCCGATGCCGTAATACGTCGCGCCTTTGCCTTCGATGATGTGATAGGCGGCGCGGCGCACGCGCGTATCAATCTCGGCGCGCAACGTTTCATCATACGCCAAGCCGTGCGCGTGACAGAATTGTTCCAACGGAAAATTTGCGACGGTGGCGACGCTCCACGTCAAGACTTCGGAATCGCCGTGTTCGCCGACGACGTACGCGTGAACGTGCGGCGTATCAATGCCGACGTGACGCGCCAACAACAACCGAAAGCGCGCGGTATCGAGCGTCGTGCCGGAACCGATGACGCGCGCGTACGGCACGCCGCGTTGCTGCGCGAAATGCGCGGCGAGATGCGTCATCACGTCCACCGGATTGGTGGCGACGACGAGGCGCGCGTCCGGCGCGTGTTCCAAAACTTGCGGAATGATTTCGCCGAAAATTTTCGCGTTGCGTTCCAACAATTGCAAACGCGTTTCGCCCGGTTTCTGGTTCGCGCCCGCCGCGAGAATGACGACGCGCGCGCCTTTTAAATCCGCGTACGCGCCATCATGCACTTGGAGCGCATTCGCAAAGGGTACGGCGTGCGCGATATCGTCCGCTTCCGCCGCCGCGCGTTTCTTGTTCGCGTCCACCAAAACAATTTCGCGTCCAACGCCGCGCATCACGAGCGCATACGCCGCCGTCGCGCCGACAAAACCGCTGCCGACAATGCCAATTTTCAATGCGTTCGCTCCTCGTCAAATTTATTTGTCGTGTACGCGCAAGCGCTTTTTACGGCGCTTGCTTTTCCAATTTGCCCCACGTATCTTTGAGGCCCACGCTGCGATTGAACACGAGCGCGCCCGGTTTGGAATCGGGGTCCACGACAAAATAACCCGTGCGCTCAAATTGATAATGCTGGAACGGCGCCGCGTCCGCAAGCGACGGCTCGACCACAGCATCCCGAATCACCTGAAGCGAAGCGCGATTGGCGTTCGCTTGCCAATTTTCATCTTCATCGGGCCGCGCCTGCGGGAACAATTCTTCATACAAACGAATTTCGGCGGGCAGCGCGTGCGCCGCCGAGACCCAATGAATCGTGCCTTTGACTTTGCGGTCAATGGGATTCGCGCCGCGCGTCGCGGGGTCGTACGTACAATTGATTTGCGTAATTTCGCCCGCGTCATTTTTTATGACGCCCGTGCATCGAATAATGTACGCCCAGCGCAAACGCACTTCGGCGCCCGGCGCCAAACGAAAAAATTTTTTCGGCGGGTCCAGCATGAAATCGGACTGTTCAATCCAGAGTTCGCGCGTGAATGGAATCTTGCGCGTACCCGCGTTCGGGTCTTCGGGATTGTTGACCGCTTCGAGTTCTTCGCTCTGGTCGGCGGGATAATTTTCAATCACGACCTTGACGGGATTCAATACGCCCATCACGCGCGGCGCGCGTCGATTCAAATCTTCGCGCAGACAATGTTCGAGCAGCGCCACTTCGATTACGTTCGGCTTTTTCGCCAAACCGACGCGGTCGCAAAAATCGCGGATCGCTTCAGGCGTATAGCCGCGCCGCCGCAAACCGGAAATGGTTCGCATCCGCGGGTCATCCCACCCCGCGACAACGCCTTCATTCACCAACTGCAACAACTTGCGTTTGCTCGTCACCGTATTGGTGAGATTCAGCCGCGCGAATTCGATTTGCTGCGGATGATGGATGCCGAGTTGGTCGAGGAACCAATCGTATAACGGGCGATGATCCTGATATTCGAGCGAACACAACGAGTGCGTCACGCCTTCAATCGCATCGGATTGCCCGTGCGCCCAATCGTACATCGGATAAATGCACCATTTGTCGCCGGTGCGATGATGCGTCGCATGACGAATGCGATACATCACCGGGTCGCGCAAATTTAGGTTGCCCGACGCCATATCAATTTTTGCGCGCAACACTTTGGCGCCGTCGGGAAATTCGCCCGCGCGCATGCGCGCAAACAAATCGAGATTCTCTGCGACGGAACGCTCGCGATACGGCGATTCGCGTCCGGGTTCGGTGAGCGTGCCGCGATAGGCGCGGATTTCGTCCGCCGTTAAATCATCTACATACGCTTTGCCGTCTTGAATCAGTTTCACCGCCCACGCGTACAACTGTTCAAAATAATCGGACGCGAAAAATAAATTGGCGCCCCAATCGTAACCGAGCCAACGAATGTCGTACTGGATGGCGTCCACATATTCTTGTTCTTCTTTGGTCGGATTCGTATCGTCGAAACGCAAATTGCAATAACCGCCAAAAGATTGCGCGACGCCAAAATCCGCGTGAATGGCTTTGGCGTGGCCAATGTGCAAATAACCGTTCGGCTCTGGCGGAAAGCGCGTGACGACGCGGCCGCCGAAACGATTGGTTTCGTTATCCTGGATTACCTGTTCGCGAATAAAATCTTTGGGTTCGGAGATAGTCATTTTTCACATCCGTAATCATGTTGCAACGGCAACATCCTTAGTAGTCTCTTTCCAATACACTCAAGCGTCAGGCGATTAGAAATCGCGGCAACGCGAACACAAAACCTGCCTTCGCAGGTTGAGTATCACTAATCGCCGCAGGGCGATTTCGTGATT